>ENA-UOUL01000257-UOUL01000257.1-bioreactor-metagenome-genome-assembly--contig:-NODE-257-length-93616-cov-17.354130_pt1 | contig 93616 bp, 61 predicted proteins | sample MGYA00249838_ERZ747220 | MGnify/ENA primary metagenome ERZ747220 (study PRJEB28778, sample SAMN05720191) | bioreactor metagenome | isolation source: Anaerobic biogas reactor | place: USA:Washington... | reverse complement strand
CATGCCGCCCATCATGCCGCCGCCCATGCCGCCCATCATGCCGCCGCCCATGCCGCCCATCATGCCGCCCATCATGCCGCTCTGGATCGGGATCACCAGATCGCCGACGGGATACACTTTCGTCACCAGCTTGCTCTCGGCCTCTTCGGGCGTGGTGATCAGCAGCACTTCGTCTTTGACGACGTAGGTCAGGCCCAAATCCTTCAGCATCAACCGCAGCGCGGACCGCAGGGAGATGCCTTTCAGATTGCGGGTAATGGGCGAGTCCGTGCCCACGCCGATGTCATCCAGCGCCTTGGTGTCGATTTCGATGTTGATGTCGTGCTGGTCCTTGAGGAAATCGATCACCGAATTCAACGGCGTCTCGATGAACTCCAGCCGCGTATCGTCCTCCAGCGCGGAAAAGATCTTCTGCTCGGCGCTGCCTTGACGAGCCAGGTCGATCGAAGCGTACTTCTTGCGGCGCAGCGTCAGGTCAGCCCAGACTTGGGCTTCCGGATAGCCGACCGGCGGATCGTCCGGGAAGGGCACCGCGGCCTTTTCGACTTCCATCAAGGATCGTGCGAAGTTCCGAGCGCGGACCTCGCGGACGGCCCACATGGTGTTCCAGTGCCCGCCGATGCGTGCTGCCCAGGTGGCTGCCAGGGGCGCCGTGCCGAAGGGGTCCAGTTCCCGTACCTGGGCGGCGATGATGTCTTCGGCTTCCGTGTACCGGCCTTCGTCGATAAGGTTATTGAACCGGTCCATCAATTGCCGGATCTTCTGTTGCGTGCGGGCCGTTTCCTCCACCAACTGCTGGCGTTCCTCCGCGGCAGCCCGGTTCTCTTCGGCCAGTGCCGTGCGGGCCGCGACTTCGATCGCCTTCCGTCCAGCTTCGCGGATCGCCGATTCGATTTGGTTCTTGAGCTGGGCTCGCGTGTCCGGCCCCAAGTCGGGAGATTTCTCGATGGTTTCCAATTGGATCTTCAGTTCGCGCTTCGCGCCCTCCGGGTTGGTGCCCATCTGGTCGCGGGCCTGATTAACGGCCAGTTCCACTTCGGTCTTGAGCTTCTGTTCGAGCACCTGCCGGCTGTTTTCGACGTTCGCCAGGAAGTCTCCTCCTCCGGCCTGGACTTCGGCCAGCAAACCACCGACTCCGCCCGGGGCCGGCGGCGCGGCGTCTGGCGCGGCCGGATCCTGGAGGTTGACCAGCCGCAGATCGGCATCGTCCGCGCCGTTGCCTTGACGCTGGGCCGCATCGCGGATCAGTTGCGCCTGGGGATGATTGGGATCGCGTTTCAGCACGGCGTCGGCGACCTTGAGTGCTCCCTCCTTGTCGCCCACGCGCAGCGCGTTGCGGCCCAACTTGGCCAGCAATTCGTTGTTGGCCGACGCCATCTTGGCCACTTCCTGCAGGCTGGCCGAGCCCAACGTGGGCAGGCCGATGCCGCCGTTGTCCCGAGCGCCGTCAACCAGTTGCGGCAGGAAGCTGTAGTCGTCCAAGGCATTGTTGACCGCGACATTCCAACTCAGTTTCACGGGCTTGCCGTCCACTTCGGCCGTCAACGAGACGTCCTTCACGTCGCGCGACTGCAGCAGGCCGATCACCACCGTGTCGCGGTCGCCGCGCAGCGGGGGCATGGTCTTGGGATAAGCTTCCCGGATCGCCTCGGGCAGCTTGACCTCCGTCGGCCAGTACACCGGCGTGCGGACGACATCCGCCATCGCTTGCCCTGCCCGTTCCGCCCAGTGGCCCTCGCTGGAATCGAGATACACCATCCCGCCCGTGTGATTGGCCACGGCGGCCAGCAGATGCACGTCGCGGCCCGGACCGATGGCGAAACTGGAGACCGAAGCCCGTTTGTCCAACAGGGTTTGGACGGTGGCCGCCAAGTCGCTGGGCTGCAGCACGTTGGCCCGGCTGATCCCGTCGCCGATGTAAACCACACAGCGCGGCCGAGCCGGGGCGCCGGTGAAACTGTCGGCCGCGCCTTTCAGGGCGCTGCGCATGTCGGTCGAACCCAGCGGGGCGCGACCCTCCAGCTTGGCCAAACCGGCCTTCATTTCATCGCTGCCCGGCGCGACAAAGTCTGGCGTCATCGGCACGGCGTCCAAATCCACCGCCATCAATTTGACGCGGTCGGATTTGCCCAATTGGCCGAGCAGCGTTTTGAGCGATTGCAGGGCATCGTCCCGATACGCGCCGGTCTGACTGGCCGAAGTGTCGAACAGAACCACGACGTCATGGTCGAACGCGGCGGCCTGGCCCGCCACCGGCGGCAGGCTGAGGGCAAAATACGCATCTCCTGCCGGACTTTCGTAAGTAGACAACTTGGCCGAGTTGGCGTCGCCAGGAGCATCTGCGGCGATCGCCACAGCCAAGGCCATCACAGGCGATACCAACAACGCGAGGGCACTACGTCGCAACATTCTTAAGGACTCCAGTCAGAGAAGTGTAAAGGGTAGGACCGCCCCGGCTCCTGAGCCGGCCCCTGCCTTGCCCACTGTGTTTGCCGTTAAAGGTCACCTTGTTGACCTAACCTAATTCTATTCCGCCAAAAGTCTTTACGCTATAGATTCGTTAAAATTCACGGGGTTCCCTCCGGCGACGCGTTTTCAGAGCCGGCGAACGGGGCCTCGCCCCGCTGCGGTGAGGCAACACTGCTGATCAACCATTCGACACCGCCTTGCCCCTGTCAAATCCCGCGGCCCGGATGCCGCACTCTTCCCCCTTAGAACAGGTGAAACAACCCCGTTAATCCAACTTATCCGATTCACTGCCCCAAGAAGGACCAGCCGGACAGGATCAGCACGCCCAGCGCAAGTAGAACCAGCCCCGCGACCGCGTAAACGTAACGGGCCACGCGACGGCCCCATCGTTCGTCGATCCAACGGATTTTGGGCAGGCGATAGTAAGCGTCTCGGTTATGGACCGCCGACCCGATGGCCAGCAGCGCCAGCATCAGGGCCAAGCCGCCCATGAAGAAGTCTTGGCGGTTCATCGTGTGACTCGCGGTGCCGCGTCCGGTTCCGCGTCCGGCGTTGGACGACAGCGGGAAACCTGCTACCCTGGGGAGGTTTGCACGTCATAGTGGCCAATCGGTGTTCTGGCAATGGCGAATGATAAGAAACGCAAAATCCGGGCCGAGTTTCGCAAGAATCGCGTGCCTCGCGCACGCCAAGGCGACTTAACCCGCGACTACCGCGAGACCGGACTCGAAGACGACGACTCGGCCCAGACAGAACGGATCAGCGGCAAAGGCGATTTGACTCGCAAACGCACCGTGATCGGCACAGAAATCCCCGACGAGGCCAGCGGCACGCTCGCCGTCCGCTTGGACGTCGATGAACAGGCTTGCCTGAACGGCTGCGTGCTGAGCGTCCACGGCCTGAGCAGCAACGTGCGGGGCGACGACGGCCAGGTCTATCGGTGCGCGACCCGCCGCGTGCTGAAGACCTTGAGCACCGACCAACGGCACGTCGTGGCCGCCGGCGATCGGGTCCGCTTTCGCGCGGCTGGCCGAAGCGAAGGGGTTATCGAACGGATCGAACCGCGGCATGGCGTGCTCAGCCGTGCGATCCGCGGCCGGCGGCACGTGATTGTCGCCAATGTCGATCAAGTGCTGATCGTCAGCAGCGCGGCTCAACCGAGTCTCAAGCCGCACCTGATCGACCGCTTGCTGGTGATGGCCGAGAAAGACGGCGTCCGGCCGATCGTGTGCATCAACAAGATCGACCTGGTGGACCCGGCCGACCTGCAGCCGCTGGTCGGCGTCTATGGCCAGATGGGCTACGAGATCTTGCTCGTGTCGGCCCAGACGGGGTTCGGCGTCGAGCGGCTCCGCTGCCGAGTGGTCGGGCGGCAGAGCGTGTTCGCCGGTCAAAGCGGGGTCGGCAAATCGTCGCTGCTGAACGCGATCGAGCCGGGTCTGGATTTGCGGATCGCCGCCGTCAGCCAGGAAAACGAGAAGGGCCGTCATACGACGAGCGCCGCCAGTCTGATCCCGCTGTCGGTCGGCGGCTACGTGGTCGATACGCCGGGGATCCGGCAATTCCAGTTATGGGACGTGGTGCCGCAGGAAGTCGCCGGCTACTTTCGCGATGTCCGGTCTTACGTTAGCCTGTGTCGTTTTCCGGACTGTACGCACACGCACGAAGCCGACTGCGCCGTGAAAGACGCCGTGGCCGACGGGCGGCTGGACGCGCGGCGCTACGAAAGCTATTGCCACTTGTTCGAAGGCGATTTGGATTGAGTGCCGGCTTGCAGGTATCGCACAGCCGAAATTCGCGCTGCTGTGGAGAAGCCGGCCTTTCAAGATTGAACCAAGAAACGGACCGCGAAGATCATGGCCGAAACGAAGATCAAGAAGTTACCCGCCCGCGACGAAGTGAATCCCGCCGATACGTGGGACCTGTCGAGCCTGTTCGCCAGCGACGAGGCTTGGGAAGCCGCCTTCGGCAAGTGGGAGGGCCGTATTGCGGGCTATCAGACATTCCGCGGCCAGCTGGGGAACGACCCGGCGACCCTGGCCGCCTGCCTGAAATTCGATAACGATTTTGACCGGGCGGGCGAGGCCTTGGGGAGCTACGCGCATCTGAAGGCCGCGGAAGACCAGGCGAACAGCCGCTACCAGGCGATGATCGCCCGGTATCAAAACGTCGCCACGCGCGCCAGCCAGGCGGCCAGCTACATCCGGCCGGAAATCCTGGCCCTCTCGGCCGCCAAGATGAACGGGTTCCTGGAGGCCCAGGAACTGCAGCCTTACCGCCTGCTGCTGCAGCGGATCCTGCGTTTCAAGAAGCACACGCTGGGCAGCAAGGAAGAAGAACTGCTCGCCATGCAGGGCGAAATGGCGCAAACGGCCAGCCGGGTGTTCCGGCAACTGCACGACGCGGACCTGAAATTCGGCCTGGTGACCGACGAGCGCGGCGAGCAGGTCGAACTGGGCAACGCGACCTTCCTGAAATTGCTGCAATCGCCGCAGCGGAATGTCCGCAGCACGGCGTTCCATCAATACTACGAACAGTTCCAAGCCCACGAGAACACCCTGGCCGCCACCCTCAGCGGCGCGGTCCAGACCGACGCGTACTATGCCCGCGCTCGCGGCTATGACAGCGCGCTGGCCGCCGCGTTGTTTCCGGACGTCGTGCCGCAGTCGGTCTACGAGAACTTGATCCAAGCCGTACACCGCCGCCTGCCTGCCGTGCATGCGTACTACGACCTGCGGCGGCGGAAGATGCAGTTGAAGGACATTCATCACTACGACACGTACGTGCCCATCCTGACGCAGCTGGCGGCCACGCGCACCTGGGACGAAGCCGTGGCGCTGATCCTCGACGCCCTGCGGCCCTTGGGCAGCGAGTACACGTCCGCGCTGGCCAGCGGTCTGGACGGCCGCTGGTGCGACCGCTATCCGAATCGCGGCAAGCAGAGCGGCGCGTTCAGTTCCGGGTCGTACGACGGCAATCCGTATATCCTGATGAACTACAAGCCGGAGGTGCTGGAAGACGTGTTCACGCTGGCCCATGAAGCGGGCCATTCGATGCACTCGTACTACTCCGCCCGCACGCAGCCCTACCAGTACTACAACTACACGATCTTCGTCGCCGAGGTGGCCAGCACGTTCAACGAGCAACTGCTGTTTCAGCATCTGCTCAAGCGGGTCAGCGACGATCAGCAGCGGGCCTATCTGATCAACCGCGAGATCGACAGCATCCGCGCCACGATCGTCCGCCAGACGATGTTCGCGGAATTCGAGAAGCTCACGCACGCGATGGCGGAAGCCGGTCAGCCGCTGACGGTGCAGACGTTCAAGGAAGTGTACCGAAAACTGCTGGAACAGTACTTCGGCCCGGAGTTCGCGCTGGACGACGACTTGTCGCTGGAATGCTTCCGCATCCCGCATTTCTACCGGGCCTTTTACGTGTACAAGTACGCCACCGGTTTGTCGGCCGCCATCGCACTCAGCCGCCGCGTGCTCGCCGGCGGCGCGGGGGAGTTGAACGACTACCTGAGTTTCCTCAAGGCCGGCTGTTCGAAGGACCCGCTGGACCTGCTCCGCGACGCGGGCGTGGACATGGCCAGCCCGGAACCGGTCGAAACGGCCCTGGCCCACTTCGAGCAGCTGGTCGCGGAACTGGATCAACTGCTTTGAAACGCCAGCCCCGGCCACTTCCGCGGGAGTTCTACGATCGCCATCCGGCCGGCGTGGCCCGCGAGCTGCTGGGCAAGGTGCTCGTCCGGAAAACCGCCGCGGACGTGCTCCGCGGACGGATCCTGGAGGCCGAAGCCTATCTGGCCGCCGACGATCCCGCCTGCCACGCCTCGCGCGGCAGGACGCGCAAAAACGCTTCCATGTTCGGCCCGCCGGGCCACGCCTACGTCTATCCGATTCACTCCCGCTTCTGCTTCAACGTCGTCACCGAGCCGGAGGGCGTGGCCAGCGCGGTGCTGATCCGCGCCGTGGAACCGCTGGCCGGATTGCAACAGATGCAGAACCGCCGGCAACGCCAGCACGTGCGCGATCTGGCCAGCGGGCCGGCCAGACTGTGCGAAGCGTTCGACATCGACCGCCGCCTGGACGGCTGGGACCTGACCCTGGGCCGCCAACTGTGGATCGTCGACGACGGCGCTCCGCCCCCGCTCGACGAATCGGTCGGGCGTTCGTCCCGGATCGGCGTCACCGCGGCCGAACATCTGCCGTTGCGGTTCTACATCCGCAGCCACGCCTTGGTCAGCGGACCGCGGCGACTGCGTGCCTAAAGGGGATTCTGCGCAGAGTGGCGAAAGGGACAGAGTGGCGAAAGGGACGGACGCCCCTCGGGTGCAAAACGCCCGGCGGGCCGTGCCGGCAAAGAAGCCCTGTCCGCCGTCTTGCTGAGCGTCCGGCACGGGCCGCAGATCGCTCCGTTGCCTGATCCGTCTGTGAGCGGGATCGGCACTTACCGTACCGCTCTGGACGGCCGCCGGTATAATGGCAGCCGTCGAACCGCATCCCGTCCCTGTCCGAATTGCGTCCGGGACGCTACGCCAGGTCGCGGAATGTCGCGAAGGAAGATGCCAGCATGACAGACTCCACTCAAGAACCGCAAGCGGGCAACTCCGCCGCGAGTCGAGGCTCGCTCTACCTGGGACTGATCTGCTTTGTGGCCACGCTGGGCGGCCTGCTGTTCGGCTACGACACGGCGGTGATCGCCGGAGCCATCGGGTTTCTGCAGAAACGCTTTGCCTTGACGCCGATCGAAGAGGGCTGGGCCGCGGCCAGCGCCTTGGCAGGTTGCGTGCTGGGAGCGGCCTTGGCGGGCACGATCAGCGATCATTTGGGGCGGCGCAAGATGCTCCTCATCTCGGCCGTGCTGTTTTTCGTCTCCGCCGTGGGGACCGCGATTCCGCCGACGCTGTCCTGGTTCGTGGTGTTCCGGTTGCTGGGCGGCATCGGCGTGGGCGCGGCCGCGATGTGTTCGCCCATGTACATCGCCGAAATCTCGCCGGCGCGGATCCGCGGCCGCATGGTCTCGTTGAACCAGTTCGCCATCGTGTTCGGCATGTTGGCCGTGTACTTCGTCAACTATTTCATTGCCGGCTTGGGCGACGAAGCCTGGAACGTCCAGTCGGGATGGCGCTGGATGTTCGGCTCCGAAGCCTTGCCCGCGCTGGCGCTGCTGGTCCTGCTGCTGCTGGTGCCCGAAAGCCCGCGTTGGCTCGTCGAGCGGGGACGCCGCGGGGAAGCGGCGGACGTGCTGGCCCGGATCAACGGCCCCGCCGAAGCGGAACGGGAAATCGCCGACATCGAACGGGCGATCGCGCAAGAAAGCGGTTCGCTGCGGCAATTGTTCTTGCCCGGCCTGAGGCTGGCGCTGGCTATCGGCGTCGTGCTGGCGGTCCTGCAACAGATCACCGGGATCAACGTGTTCCTGTATTTTGCCCCCGAGATTTTCAAGGCCATCGCGGGCGCCGAGTCGGAGGCCGCCTTGTTGCAGACCGTGGTCGTCGGGGCGGTGAATATGCTGTTCACCGTGGTGGCGATCTGGACCGTCGACCGCTGGGGACGCAAACCGCTGATGCTCGTCGGCTTCGCCGGCATGGGGGCGAGCCTGCTCTTGCTCGGCCTGGCGGCCTATTCTCAGCGGACCGACACCTGGGTCCTGGTCTGCATGTTGGGCTACATCGCCAGCTTTGCGTTGTCCGTCGGTCCCGTGACCTGGGTGATCCTGTCGGAGATCTTCCCCACGCGGATCCGCGGCCGCGCGATGGCCATCGCGACGGTCTGCCTGTGGGCCGCCAATCTGGTCATTTCGCAGACGTTTCCCATGATGGACAAGAACCCGTGGCTGATCGCCAGGTTTCACCATGCCTTTCCGTTCTGGCTGTACGGCGCGTTTTGCATCGCGGCCATCGTCTTTGTGATCGCGTTTGTGCCGGAGACCAAAGGCCGGACGCTGGAGGAAATCGAAAAATCGTGGAGCGAGTCGTCCCCGCTTTCCAGGTGATGATGCAGCTCCAGGAGACTTCGGCTGGTGTCCGGACCGAGGTCTCTGAACGCGCGCATTTCGACGGGGGGGCTAGCCGAATTGTCCGGCGAACGGGCAACGACAGCCGCGGTCCTGGGGGCCAAGAGCCAAACTTGTCCGGTTTTCCTCCAGAATCAAGGGCGTCCGCTTCGATATCGGAGTACTTGGGTTGCGGAGGGGTGAACGCGACGTCGCCCAATCGCGGTGGCTAGCACCGGACGGCGGCGCTGGGGTCAGGCTTACAGAATTCAATTTTGGCCGAGCAATGTCTTTTCCTATAGCTGGCTCCACCATCGGCCAAAATTGAATTCTGTAAGCCTGACCCCCTGTCCGTTCAGCGGCCCGAAAAAAGAGACGTTTTTGAGAGGAAGTTATTGACATTGGCCGAAAAACTTGCTCATATTAGAGCAGCGGTGGCCGGTTCCGGTTTCTGCGCACAAATTTGAAGCTAGTCGGACCTAGCCGGAATCGTTTCGCGTTATTCTTCGTTTTCCCTGTAAGGAAGGAGTTTGCGATGAAGAGAAGGTTTGTAGGTCGCGGGTTTACGCTCGTGGAGTTGTTGGTGGTCATTGCGATCATCGGAATTCTGGTTGCTTTGCTTTTGCCTGCGATTCAGGCGGCCCGTGAAGCGGCCCGCCGCACGCAGTGCAACAACAACCTGAAGAACATTGGGTTGGGTCTGCAGAACTATCACGACACGTACAAGACGTTCCCGATGGGTGCTTCGCACACGGGAATCCGTGCCAATGTGTCGACGACGTTGGCCTTGGGCCCGTCGTGGCAGTTTGGCATCCTGCCGTTCATGGAACAGCGGAACATCTACGACAAGATCGCCAACACGATCCGGGCTGGCGGTTCTGTCAATACGAGCACCAATGGCTATGCGTTTTCAGCGAACGTGATGAACAGCGTGATTGCAGGTCGGCCGCTGGACAAGCTGGTTCCTGACTACATGCGGTGTCCGTCGAGCCCGCTGCCGGTCATGACCGACCAGACGGGCAGCATCTGCCTGTCGACCTATGTCGGCATCATGGGCGGCGTGGACATTCGTCCGGGCGAAACGACGATCTTCACCAACGGCAACTTGTGGGGCAACCCCACGTCGACGCGGACTTATTACAACCGCGCCGGTTGCCTGCTGACGACCAACAATGCTGCGATCGTAACCAACAGCGGTATGTTGCCCGTGGCTGAGCACAAGGGCATGAACAACTGCACGGATGGCACGTCCAACACGATGATCGTCGGCGAGCAGTCCGATTGGCTGCGTTCGGTCAATCGCAACGACTCGACCAAGTATCATGGCGATCCGGGTTGGGCTGGCCCTGCGGCTCCGCCGTGGACCACTGCGACCGGAACGGACCAGCGCGGTGGTTTTCTGTCCGGCTGCCAGATCGTCAACAGAATTCCTGAAGGCACCACGGGCGTCGGCTGCTTGGAGCCTGCTGTCAGTCCCTGGACCGCTCCTGGGATTATTCACAACGTGACGACCGTTCGTTACAAGCCGCAACTGAAGGAAGTGATGAACGGCACGTCGGGTAGCGTCACCGGTCCGGCTCCCGGATGCGCCGAGATCAGCGGTTTGAACAACCCGTTGCAGGCAGCTCACCCCGGTGGGCTTCTGGTCGCCTTCGTCGATGGCTCGGTTCAGTTCATCTCCGGCACGACCGACTTGGCCGTGCTGCTGCGAATCGCCATCTGCGACGATGGCCAGACGGTGAAGCTGAACTAGCTTGTCTTGGTCCGTTGTGCTGAACGCTTACGAATCCCGCTGGGCTGCCAAGTCCAGCGGGATTTTTTGTTTGTCCCGAACAATCCCGTCGTCACCACGCTGCTCGCCAGCGTGGAACGGTGTTCAAAACCAGACCGCCGCCCCTCGCGTCCCCCCGTCCGTCGTCACCACGCTGCTTGCCAGCGTGGAACGGTGTTCAAAACCAGACCGCCGCCCCTCGCGTCCCCCGTCCGTCGTCACCACGCTGCTCGCCAGCGTGGAACGGTGTTCACAACCAGACCGCCGCCCCTCGCGTCCCCCGTCCGTCGTCACCACGCTGCTTGCCAGCGTGGGGGCCGAACAGGGCGCGGGCCGGTCTCCTGCTTGTTGGCAGAAAAGGTCACCGGCGTCTTGACCACGGAATCGGCCGAATGCTATAAGCAGATCATAGGCGGAGCGTGAGGCTTCCCTGGCACGTCTTGCCGATGCAGTCCCCGGACCTTTTTGGATCATCCCACTGCCATGCCGCGGTTAACTCTACGCGTACTGGATGGTGCCGACCGTGGCCGCACTTTTCTGAACCTGGAAGCTCCGGTCACAATCGGCCGGGAGGAAGGCAACACGATTCAGCTGAACGATGAACGTGTCAGCCGGTACCACGCCAAGATCCAAACGGATCACGAAGACGTCGTCCTGACGGACTTGGAGAGCACCAACGGGACCAAGGTCAACGGCGAAGACATCCAGTTGCGAAACTTGCGGTTTGGCGATGTCATCCAGGTCGGCCGCTCGGTGATGGTGTTTGGCACGCGGGAGCAGATTTCACAGCGGCTGAAAGAAATCTGCAGCGGCGGACGCGGCAAGAAATCACGTCGCAAGACCTCACCGCTTCCGGAGGAAATCCCGTCCTCAGAATCCGGCGTGCCCTGGAAGGACCAGGAAGGCATCCAAGCGATGTTCTTCGAACTGCAGCCACCGGATCTGCCGGAACGTCTGAGCCCCGGCCAAGCCGCCCAGTTGTCGGAATTCATCGAGTATCTGTCGATTACCATCCGGCAACTGATCGAATCGGTTCGCGAAGAGAAAGGCGAACGGGTTTCGCTGGACGTCTGCCAGTGGCAGAATCTAGTCGATCTCCAGTGCCGTCTGGGCGAATGCCTGCGCAAGATCGGCGAGCCGGACTCGGATGTGCTGTGACCAGCCTGCCACGCACGGCACGATTTCGGTGCTGGGGTCAGGCTTACAGAATTCAATTTTGGCCGAGCAGAGTCGTACGACGTGGCTGGCACCAAACTCGGCGATTTCGGTGCTGGGGTCAGGCTTACAGAATTCAATTTTGGCCGAGCAGAGTCGTACCACGTGGCTGGCACCAAACTCGGCGGTTTCGGTGCTGGGGTCAGGCTTACAGAATTCAATTTTGGCCGAGCAGAGTCGTACCACGTGGCTGGCACCAGACTCGGCCAAAATTGAATTCTGTAAGCCTGACCCAATATCCACCGAGGATCATCAGAGTTCTTTTTCGCTCTTGGCGTTCTTCGCCGTATCGTGAATAATCCAGGCCAGCTCCTTCCGGCTGACAGGGTTGCCCGGAGTTTTGTCATGATGACGCGCCGGCGGTCGTCCGGTTGCGGAACAGCCATCCAAGTCGCCTCCATTTTCCCAGGGTGCCTGTTTTGTGCTGGCAGGGCAAGCCCTTCGGAATCTGAGCGAAAGTCCGAAAAAACCGATTTTGCAGTCAACTCGCAGCCGGGTTCTTTGCGATGGAAAGAAACCGGGGTAAAGGCCCCGCGGCTGATGTTGGCCGTGACGACAAATCAGGAAGACTGGTCCATTCCTCGCAAGTTGTTCGACGGGGCGGAAGTTTTATGAGTCGCCGAATTGTCGTGACGGGAGTCGGCGGTATCACTCCGCTGGGTGTGGAGCTCCACGAAATCTGGGATCGGCTTGTGCGCGGGCAGTCCGGTGTTGGCCCCATCACGCTGTTTGATGCCAGCAATTTCCCCGTCCGCATCGCGGCGGAAGCGCGCGACTGGAGCGTGCGACAACTGGGCGAAGATCCTACTCGCTGGTCCAGGCAGGCGCGTCAGACCCAGTTTGCCGTGGCCGCCGCGTTGCAGGCCAGTCGTGCGGCGGGCTTGCCCGATGCCAGGATCGATCCGCTGCGCATGGGAGTCTTTTTGGGTTGTGGCGAGGTTTTTCCCGACTTTGGTCAGTTCTGCCAGTTGACGGCTGCTGCCGCGCACCATGGAACGTTGGATTTGGAGCAGTTTGTCGGCGAATCGCGGCGTGTGGCACAGCCCGAAGACAATCTTGTCTTGGAGCCCGCCGCCGCCGCCGGTTTCATCGCCGCCATGCTCGACGCCCAGGGGCCCAACGCCAATTTCACGGCGGCTTGTGTTTCCAGCAGCAAGGCCATTGGAGAAGCCACCGAGGCCATTCGGCGCGGGGATGCCGACGTCATGTTGTGCGGCGGCGCCCACAGCATGATCCATCCGTTTGGCATCACGGGATTTCAGCGGTTGTCGACCTTGAGCACGAAGAACGACGAGCCCGAACGGGCCTCCCGGCCGTTCGATGCTGACCGAGATGGTTTTGTGGTTGGCGAGGGCGGCGCTGTCCTGGTTCTGGAAGAGATCGAGCATGCTCGGAAGCGGAACGCGGAGATCTGGGCGGAGATCGCGGGCTGGGGCACGGCCCACGACGCTTTCCGGATCACGGACCTGGAGCCGCAGGGCCGGGCCGCCGCGCGCTGCATGAGCCTGGCCTTGGCCGATGCGGGCCTGGCCCCTGAGGACATCGACTATATCAACGCCCACGGGTCGGGCACGGCGATCAACGACCGAGTGGAAACGGTGGCGACCAAACGCGCCTTGGGCAGTTGCGCCTATCACGTGCCGATTTCCAGCACCAAGAGCATGACCGGCCACCTGACCACCGCCTGCGGGGCTTTGGAAGCCTTGATCTGCGTGCTGGTTCTGCGGCACCAAGCCGTGCCTCCCACCATCAACCAGGAGACGCCCGACCCGGACTGCGACCTGGACTACGTCCCCAACACGGCCCGCCAACTTCGCTGCCGGCACGTGATGAGCAACAACTTCGGCTTCGGCGGCCAGAACACGTCGCTGATCTTCTCGCGTTGTTGATTGAATCACGGTCTCGGCGCTGGGGTCAGGCTTACAGCATTCAATTTTGGCCGATGGCGGGTCCAGCTGTAGGCAACGACCTTGCTCGGCCAGAATTGAATTCTGTAAGCCTGACCCCTGTCACGACATTTCCATTTCCCGTTCGGTGCTGGTATCTGAGCCGAGTCCAGGGAATAATGGTGGCTTGGTGGATGATCCCTCAAGTTGCCCTCCAACGTGCCGTTTGCCGCTGATGTCTTCCTGGCCGCTGATTTCCGACTTTGCCCGCGTGCTGCAGAATCCCCAAGTCGCGTTTCGCGATCCGGAATTGCGGCAGAGCACCGTGGAGATGAATCATCTGGGCCAGCCCAAGGCGCGCAGTGGCAATTTCGCCACCGTCTACCGCGGCTATCGGCCCGATGGCCGCGAGTTTGCGATCCGCGTCTTCAACCGCCGCCAGGATGAGCGGCTGGAGCATTATCGCACGATCAGCGAGTATTTGGAGCATCGGGCGGTGTCCAGCATCGTCCACTTCGACTACGACGAGCGCGGCATCCGTTCGGCGGCGGACGGCAAGCTCTATCCCTTGCTGATCATGGATTGGGTGCCGGGGATCACGCTGTTCGAGTGGACGCGCGACCGTTGCCGCGAAGGCTATGTCGAGGCGTTGCAGATCGCGGCCGACGTGTGGCTGCACCTGGTCCGCGAGCTGACCCAGTGCGAACTTGTCCACGGCGATTTGCAGCACGGCAACGTGATGGTCTCGCCCGAAGGCCATTTCAAACTGGTCGACTACGACTGTATGTGCGTACCGGCGCTGATTGGCCGGCGCAACCTGGAGACCGGCTTGCCGCCGTACCAGCATCCGGGCCGCAACGCGGACACGCTGCTGTTTCCCGGCCTGGACAACTTTTCGGCGTTGTACATCTACGTCGCCCTGCGGGCGCTGGCCGCGGCCCCGTATCTGTGGATCACGTACGTGGACCAGCCGGAGTACGACCGGATCCTGTTCCGCGCGCAGGATTTCGAGTCGCCGGCCTCATCGCCGCTGTACCACGAACTGCTGCAATCGCCGGACGAGCAAGTCCGCGACTTGACGCATTACCTGTTCGAGCTGTCCCGTTACGATTTGCACGACGTGCCGCCGGTCGACGAAGTGCTGTTGTGGTGCGAGTCGATCGAGAATCTGGTCACGCAGCAGGAATGGGACAAGGTCGTCCACCTCGTCCAGCGGATGGGTCCCGGCGAGCGGATTGCTCCCGAAGTGCAGCCGTTCGTCCAGGAGGCTCAACAGCGCGTGGCTTGCCGCGAGGCGGTCGAACAGGCGTTGGCGGAGGGCAACGAGGAGCGGGTTGAACAGTTGGTCGCCACGGGGTTGCTGCACAACTATCCGGCCGCTGCGCACGTCTTGGAGGCGGCCAGTCGGGCTGCCGAAGTCCGCCCCATCCTGCGCGTACTGGCGTCCGCCCGGCAGCTCCGGGCCTGGGACAAGCTCAAGCACACCTGGTTGTCCCACCAGCATCTGCTCAAGGGCCGCGTCAGCGCCAAGGTCTATGAACGCGAAGCACAGAAGTTGCTGACGGTCGACCGCATCCGCGAAATCCTGGCCCGGTTGCCGGTCGACGACGCGGCGTTGATGGAGGCTTGGGAGTACCTGGAGAAGCTTGGCGGACACGTGCTGGCCGAGCCGCACCGGGCGGCGGCCCAGCAAGCGGTCCAGCGGCGGCGGAGCGTCGCCAAGCTGCAAGAACTGCTGCTGCAAGCGCCGGCGCCGGCGACGCTGGCGTACGACAAGAAGATCGCCGCCGCCGTCCCGCCGGAAACGCTCCGTGGCCTGCCCCCCGGCACGCCGCTGGCCCAGCAGGTCCGGGCGGTGCGGGAGCGGTTGAATTGCGTCCGCAAGGTTCACGAACTGGAGAAGGCCGGCACGCTCGAAGCGGAGACAGCCATCGCGGGCGTCTTGAAGTTGTTGCCCAAAACGTATCACGAAGGCTTGATCCGGCGTGCGGAACAGGCCCGCAAGCGGGTACACATCTATCGCCAATTGGTCCAGGCGGTCGAGGAGAACACGTCCACGGAAGCCATCCTGCGGGCCTGGGAGTTGCTGGGGCGGATCCGCGGCCGCATCCTGGCGTCCGACGACGTGCAGCAGCGCGTGGCGGCGGCGGAAGCCCGCCTGCCGCTGCTGCAGCAGTTGCGGGCCATTCCACCGCTGGCCGACGAAGCCGCGTGCGAACGGCGCGTCGTGGAATTGTGGAATCCGGAATTGCTGGACGATTGCCCGGAAGCGGCCCCCTGGCGCGAGTTGTACTTCCGCACCAGCGGCCGCCGCCAGCTCCTCAAGCGGATCGTGCGGGCCATTGAGGCCGGCGACCAGGCCGATGCGGAACGGCTGTTGGCGGACCCGGCCCTGCAAGGCCGCGACCTGCCCCCGCAACTGGCCAAAGAGATCGGCCACTTGCGGGCCAAGGCCCAGCAGGCGACGCTGGCCAAACGGCAGGCCATCGTCAACGCGCTGCTGGACAACCAGCGGTCCACCTTCGTCGAACTGTTCGACGCCGCCACCGTGGGCGAAATCTGCCGCCAGTTCCGCCATCATCAGCCGCTGGTCTACCAGTGGCTGGAAAGCGAGATCCTGCCCGCCGCGCGGATCGGTCTGGCCGCGGACCCCGACCAGGCCGTGACCCGCGACGAACAGGGGAACCTGAAGATCGTCTGGACCTGGCCGCCGCCGCGCATTTCCCAGCGGTGCCGGCTGGCGATCTGCAAGACCGCCCCGCATCCCCAGGCCGCGCCCGAGGATGTCGATGCCTGGTACTCCGCGGCGATCGACGCAACTCAGTGGAACTCCGAGGCGGGTCATCAAGTCGCGTTGGACCCGCAATGGGAAGGCAGCCGGGTTTACGTCTGGGCCGAAGTCGATTTGGGATTCCAGCTGTTTTTCAGTTCGCCCTTCGAGGTCGGCCAGATCAAGCCCGCGCCGAAACACCGCCGCTGGGGTCTGTTCCGCGGTTGGCGGTCCGAGAAAGACCCCAAGCCGACGGAAGCCCAAGAGGCCGAAGAAGCCGCCGCCGACGAGTCGGAGGCCACTGCACCGCCGGACGACGCGGACTCGGCCCCCGCGGACGACGGGACACCGGCGTAACCGTTTCTGACGACCTGTACGTCGCTAGCAACGGAGACCGAAATAACTTCCCCGTTTCGGCGAGAACTGGCGGCAAGCCAAGGCACTCGCCGACTCGCACGGTCGAGCCCGCAGCGACTTTGCGTGGGGAGCCTCGTCTGCGCCACCACGCTGCTCGCCAGCGTAGAGCGGTGTTCACGACCAGAGAGGTTTGCGAAGAAATCGGTTGCCTCGCCACCACGCTGCTCGCCAGCGTAGAGCGGTGTTCAAGACCAGAGAGGTTTGCGAAGAAACCGGTTGCCTCGCCACCACGCTGCTCGCCAGCGTGGAGCGGTGTTCAAGACCAGAGAGGTTTGCGAAGAAATCGGTTGCCTCGCCACCACGCTGCTCGCCAGCGTGGAGCGGTGTTCACGACCAGAGGGGTTTGCGAAGAAATCGGTTGCCTCGCCACCACGCTGCTCGCCAGCGTGGAGCGGTGTTCAAGATGCTGGACGCAGTGGGGCGGGCAGGCGGCTGGTTCTGAACATGGCTCCACGCTGGCGAGCAGCGTGGTGGCCGAAGAGAGCGTGGGGCGGGCCGGCGGCTGGTTTTGAACAGGGCTTCACGCTGGCGAGCAGCGTGGTGGCCGAAAAGAGCGTGGGGCGGGCCGGCGGCTGGTTTTGAACAGGGCTTCACGCTGGCGAGCAGCGTGGTGGCCGAAATTCGGGAAGTTATTTCGGCCGCCGTCGCTACGTCTTCGCCGCTTCGGCAAACAGCGGATCGCCCTGTTCGCGCAGCCAGCGTTTCAGTTGACTGCGCAATTCGGCGCGCGTCGCTTGCTGCTCGGGCCGTTCGGACAGGTCGTCGATTTCGTAGGGATCGCGCTCCAGATCGAACAACTGCTCCCGCTCCGCCTGCGGGTACCAGACCAGCTTCCAGCGCCCGCGGCGGATCATGCGTTGCGAATCGGCGAAGTAGCCGACGATGAACGGGTACACTTGGTCTTGCTGGCCGCGCAGCACGGGAACCAGGCTTCGGCCGTCCACGGCCGGCGGCTCGATGCCCGTCAACTGGCAAACCGTGGGGAACAGGTCTCGCAGGTAGCACGAGGCCTCGCGCCGCTGGTCTGCCGGAATGCCCGGCCCGCACACGACCAGCGGCGTGTTGATCGTGTGCTCGTACATATTCTGCTTGCCGCGCAATCCGTGGCTGCCGATGGCCAGGCCCTGGTCGCTGGCAAAAATCACCAGGGTCTTGTCCGACAATCCCGTCTCGCGAAGCGTTTCCAGGATGCGGCCGATCTGCTGGTCCATGTGCGAGATAACGGCATAGTAGGTCGCCAGTTCGTCGCGGACGTCGGCGGGCGTGCGGGGGAAGGGCCACAGCAGTTCGTCGCGCCCGCGGAGATTGCCGTGGTCGAACGGATGCTGCGGCAGGAAATTCGGCGGCAGCGGCAGTTGATCGGCCGTGTAGCGTCGTTCGAAACCGGGCGGGAGGAAGAGCGGATCGTGCGGCGCGGTGAAATTCACGTGCAGAAAGAACGGCTGGTCGACGCGGCGGCGGAGGAAGCGGATCGCGGCGTCGGCGAATTCGGCACTGATCTGGGCCGTCAAGCCGACGCCTTTTTCGGGCATCCGCCGTCCGTCATCGGTCTGGAACTGCCAGCCCACGTAGCCCGTCACCGGCTGGCCGTGGCGGTCCCGTTGCGGTTGGGCGGGCGCCTTGCCGCTGGCGAACAGGCCGTCCACTTCCTCGTAGCCTCGAGTCGAAGGCCGCCCGCTGGTGTGCCACTTGCCCACGTACCACGTGTGATAACCGGCCCGCCGCATGACTTCCGGCCACACCGTGACATCGGTCCGCAGACGTTTGGCCGTCAGCATTCCGTTGCGGAAGCAGTTCAGGCCGGACAGCAACTCCGCCCGGCTGGTCACGCACAGCGGATTCCCGCAGGTCGCGCGGGTGAAGACCGTTCCGCGGCGGACCAGGTCGTCCAGGTTCGGCGTCTCGATCCGCGGGTTGCCCAGCGCGCCGATCGTATCCGGCCGCTGGTCGTCGGACAGCAGCAGCAGCACATTCCACCGCGAGGCTTTTTCCGCCGTTTCTCCAGAAGGCGAAGGACCTGCGGCGACGGGTTCTGCCGCCCGTATCCGCAGCGACAGGGCATTTGTCGTCACGGCCAGCAGTAGGATCGCCAGCCCCCAGCGTGCCAGGCGTTTCATCGTGTTCTCCTTGGGCAGTCCCGCGTGCTGCCGCGATTCAGTCGCGATCGTGTTCGGGCTTGTCGGCCTTCGGCTTCGGCCGCCGTCTCCGTTTCGGGTTCCGGAAGTCCGGGTGCAGGCCGAGCCGTCGCGGCGTCTGCGGCCGCGCCGGGCCCCAGTTGACCGCGGAGGGGTGCTCCGGGCGCAGCCGCTTTAGGGCCTGCCAGTTGCCGCGGACCTGATCGGCAAGACTCGTGTCCGGATGGTCCCCAGACGGCGTCATCCAGCCGATGTTCTGGACTATCAGGCGGGTGAAAGCAAGACCGGCTCCGACGAATTCGCTGCGTTGCGATCCCGAAGCGGCCCGTTTGCGACGCCGGAAAAGACGCGAGAAAAGACGCGGGAAAGCAGGACAGGCACGTCGAGTTAAGCGTTGTTCTTTGGAGGTGCTCCCACGCAGTTGGGAGCCGAGACTCTTTTTGCATCCGGCGGCGAGCGCCGTTCCGCTCGCTCGCTACAACCCAAAGGCCGGACTTGACGACGCACTAGGTCGCTTGACAGGGCTTGCCGAGACCGCTAGACCTGAAATCGTGCGGCCCGGAGGACCATGGAATTCGACTGGGGGTTAACCATCATGAAACGACTTTGCATCGCCTTGGTGACGGCCGGGTGGGTTGGCGCGCTGATCGCTTCCGCGGCGGCCCAACCGCCAGCCGCCCCGGCGCCGGCGGCCCAACCGCCGGCGGCCCAACCGCCGGCTCCGCTGGCGCCGACTGCCTGGAAGGCGGGCGTGGCGGCGGTGAAGATCACGCCGGAAGAGCCGCTCTGGATGGCTGGCTACGCCAGCCGCAAGAAGCCGTCGGAGGGCGTGGCGGCGGACTTGTTCGCCAAAGCGCTGGCGATCGAAGACCCTGTGGGGACGCGGCTGGTGATCGTCACGCTGGACCTGATCAGTGTGCCTCGCACGCTCCGCGATTGGCTCGAAGCCGCCGTGCAGGAGAAGCACGCGTTGAAGCCTCCTTCGCTGCTGATGAACTGCTCGCACACCCATTGCGGTCCGGAGCTGCGCGCGTCGCGGCTGGCCGATGACGAGGCCAAGGTCCCGCACGCTCCCGCCGCGGAACGTTACGTCGCCGCGCTGCAACAAAAACTGGTTGCACTCGTGGGCGACGCCCTGGCGCGTCTGACGCCGGCCCGGCTGGATTTCCAGCGGGGCCGCGCCGGGTTTGCCATGAACCGCCGCCGCCCGACGCGGAAGGGCTATAACAACGCGCCGTATTTCGACGGCCCGGTGGACCACGAAGTGCCCGTGCTGCGGGTTGCCGATTTGCAGGGAAAGCTGGTGGCCGTCCTGTTTGGCTACGCCTGTCACAACACGACGATGGGCGATTACCTGATTCGCGGCGACTATGCCGGCTATGCCCAGCAGTACCTGGAAGAAGAGCATCCCGGCGTGACAGCCCTGTTTATGATCGGGTGCGGCGGCGACCAGAATCCGTATCCGCGCGGCAAGGAGGAGCACGCCAAGTACCACGGCCGTTCGCTGGCGCTGGCCGTCGAGGCCGCGCTGCAGACTCCGCCCAAGCCCCTCCGCGGTCCGCTTTGCCTGGCCTTTGAGGACGTATCGCTCGCTTTCGCGCCGGTTCCGCCGCGCGAGGAGTTGGAGAAGACGGCGGCCAGCAACAAGACGCCAGATGCGGGGCACGCGCAGCGGTTGCTGAAGGAATTGCAGGAGACCGGCAAGATTCGAGCGACGTATGCTTGCCCGGTGCAAGTGGTCCGGTTCGGCCGCGATCTAACGCTGGTCGCGATCGGCGGCGAGACGGTGGTGGATTACGCGTTGCGTCTGAAGCGCGAACTGGCGGGGCCGAGCGTCTGGGTGGCGGGCTATTCGAACGACGTGTTCACTTACCTGCCCTCGGCCCGCGTGCTCCGGGAGGGCGGTTACGAGGCTGGCGGGGCCTCGAAATGGGGCTCGCTGCCCGGCCCCTTCGCGGCCGACGTCGAAGACCGGGTTGTGGGTAAAATCCTGGAACTGGCTCGCCGGCCCATCGAATCGCAGCCGGCCGCCGTGGATTTGAACGTCGGCCAGGAAGCCACGGTCCAACTGGTCAACGGCCAGACGGCAACCGTCAAGCTGCTTGAAGTGCAAGAGCAACGCGACAGCCTGCGGAACGCCCTCCGCCTGGCGCGGGTCACCGTCGAGGTCAACGGGCGTCCGGTCACGCTCGGCTCCGCCACCTACCATCTGCCCGTCACCGCGGGCGACGTGCAGATCGACTGTCCGATCACCCGCGGGTACAACCAGAACATCGATTACTGGGGCCTGGACGCCGACGCCCGGTTGCGGCTGTGGCCGGCCGGCTATCCGCTGATCACGCCCGGAACGTTCTCCTACCCGGTCAACCAGCGTTGGTTTGCCAGCCACACGCTGATGGCCAACCAGATCGGCGACGGCGAGGACGTCAAGAAGAAGCCGATCTACTATCACTGGGGGCTGGATCTGGGCGGCGCCGAGCGGATGGTCGACGTGCTGGCGGCGACCGACGGCCAGGTGGTTTCGGCGGCCGGCGAGTTGCTCCAGCCGGGCACGTATCCGGACCTGGTCAAGCCGCGGGGCGACGTACTCTACCTGCGCGACGCCCGCGGCTGGTACTACCGCTACAGCCATCTCGATTCCATCGATCCGTCTGCGGGGCTCGGCGCGAAAGTCAACATGGGCCAGAAGATCGGAGTGCTCGGCAAGCAAGGCGCCAGCGGCGGCTGGTCGCACCTGCACTTCGACATTGTCGCCCCGCAGCCCAGCGGGCGGTGGGGGATTTTGGAAGGCTATGCCCTGTTGTTCGAGGCGTATCACGACGCGCATCCGCTGGAAGTGCTCCAGGCCGTTGCCCGGCCGCATCAGTTGGCCGCGGTGGGCGAGGCCGTCACGCTGGACGGTTCCCGTTCCTGGAGCCGTCACGGTCCGGACCACATCGCGAGCCATACCTGGACGTTCAGCGACGGCAAGACGGCTCGCGGGCCGACCGCCAAGCGGCGTTATGACAAGCCGGGGTCGTACAGCGAGATCCTGAAGGTCGTGGACAAGGACGGCAACCTCGACTACGACTTTGCCGTCGTCCGCGTCCAGGATTCTGAGGCGCCCGACCAGAAACCGCCGTCGATTCACGCTGCGTATTGGCCCACCTGCGACATCAAGGCCGGCGATGAACTGACCTTCAAGGTCCGCTCGTTCAGCGTGGCTCCGGACGAGGGCCAGGAGGAATGGAATTTTGGCGACGGCTCGCCGCCGGTTTGCGTGCAATCGGACGGGAACGCCCAGGCCCTGGCGCCCGATGGCTACGCCGTCACCCAGCACACGTACCTGAACGCCGGGCATTACCTGGCCCAAGTCTCCCGCACCAACCGCCGCGGCGAGACGGCCACCGCCCGGCTGGAGATCGTCGTCCGGCCGTAGCGTCGGCGCCGCGCGTCTGTGTTTCCGGCATCACGACGATGGAAGGACTCATGCCATGCCTGCAGTTACGTCTTCCGGTTTGGAACCGGTTCCGCCCGCCGGGCCGCGCCGCCGCGTGGCCTTGCACTGGAAAATCCTAATCGGCTTGTTGTTGGGCGCGATTCTGGGCATCGCCGCCCACACCTATTTTGCCCGGCCGCACCAGGCGGACACCGTCGATGCGCTGGATCGGGACGCCAACGGGGTCGACGACCGGCTGGACTGGTTTGCCCTGCAGGTCGCCGATCCCGTGGGGCGGATCTTCCTGCGGCTGGTGCTGATGGTCGTCCTGCCGCTGGTGGTCTCGGCGCTGGCCTTGGCCGTGGTTGAATTGGGCGACCTCCGCCGCTTGGGGCGCATCGGGCTGCGCACGCTGTTCTATACGGTGATCTTATCCAGCACGGCGGTGTTGATCGGCGTCACGCTGGTCAACACGTTTCAGCCCGGCCATCGGTTGGGGCAGGCCAAACGGGAGGCCCTGGCGGCGCAGTACGGGCAGGGTGTGGCGGAGACGATTGCCAAGTCCAAGTCGGCCAAGTCGCTGAAGGACACCTTGCTGGACATCATCCCGGAAAACCCGCTCCAAGAAATGGTCGGAGCGTTAGACGGCAGTTCCAAAGGAAACGGCATCCTGGCGGTCATGTTCTTTGCCCTGACCATCGGCGCGGCTCTGGCCCAGGTCGGAGAAACGGGGCAAGCCGCCGTCAAAGTGCTGGAGGGACTCTTTGCCGCGTCGATGAAGATCCTCGATTGGGCCATGCGGCTGGCTCCGCTGGGCGTCGCCTGCCTGGTGTTTGCCATGACCTCGCGCTTGGGCGGCGAATTGCTGGTGACGCTGGCCTGGTTTGTCGGCACGACGGTGCTCGGCTTCGCGTTGCAGCTGCTGGTCGTCTATCCGTTGCTGTTGATCGTCGTCGGCCGGCGCAGTCCGGGCGAGTTCTTTCGCCGGATCAGCGAGGTCATGCTGATGGCCTTTGGCACGTCCAGTTCGAATGCCACGCTGCCGGTTTCGCTCCGCGTCGCCGAAGAGCAGTTGGGCCTGCCGCCCGCCGTCTCCCGGTTCGTGCTGACCGTCGGGGCGACGGGGAACCAGAACGGCACAGCGCTGTACGAGGGCGTTGTGGTCCTATTCCTGGCCCAGGTGTTCGGCGTGGATCTGACGTTGGGCCAGCAGGTGATGGTGGTCTTGATGGCGGTGATCGCGGGCGTCGGGACGGCCGGCATCCCCGGTGGATCGATTCCGATGGTCGTGCTGGTCCTGCAAAGCGTCGGCGTGCCGGGCGAGTCGATCGCCATCATCCTGGGCATCGACCGCATCCTGGACATGTGCCGCACTGTTCTGAACGTCACCGGCGACCTGGCCCTGGCCACCTGTGTCGCCAGAGAATAGGGACCAGTGCCCGATCCCGGCGCAAGCTTGGGGTTGATCGCCTGAGCAGGGTGTTGAAAAAATGGACAGGCATTTCGCGGGGGTCACTCTCTCTTGCGTTTCGCCGATGCAGCTCGGAGCCGGTCCCCTTGTTGTCCGCAGGCGGTTCAAACAAACAACCAGGCGCGCACGGCCTGGATCAGATCGTGCAGCCAGACGTAGCCCAACGGGCGGCGGCCGCACTCGATGCGGGCGACGACGCCGGCGCCGGCCCGCCGCTGGGTGATCGCTGCCGCGTCGACGGACACCACGGCCGTGACGGACAGTTGTTGGCGGTCATCCGGCTCACAGATTTGGGCTACCCGTTGCACCCGGCCCTGATAAACCCGGCTGGGCTCCGTAGCCAGCAGGAACGTCACGGGCAGGTCGGGGCCGAGTTCTCGGCGCGCGTCCAGGACCTCGCCGGCGTCTTGATCCGGGACCTCGATCTCCAGCACCCACGGGCCGCCGGTGTCGGCCACGGTCATTAGTTGTTGTCCGCGTCTGACGGGACGTTGCCGAAGGCTTTCTGCCAGATTCCACGTCAGGACCTGCCCGGCAATCGGACTGCGGACCTGCAACGCCTCGCTCTCGCTGTCCAGGATTTGCTTCTGGGCTTGCAGGCTGGCGACCAGCTTCTTCAAGCGTTCTTCTTCCGCCGTCTGCCGGGCGACCTCGTCGCGCTGCTGAGCGGTGAGCGGTTTGGCGCCCAGTCGCGAGGTGCGGAGGGCTTCCAGCTGTTCGGTGGTCGTCTGGATCTCGCCCAGCAGCCGGGTCCGTTCAAAGTCCAAGTCGCTGCTCTGGATCGTCGCCAGCACTTGCCCGGCGGCGACCGTTTCGCCGTGGTCGGCGTGCAACTGCTCGACGCGGCCGTCGCGCGGGGCGAAGATCCGGCTTTCGCGCTGCGGCTTCAATTGGCCTCGGCAGGTGACGCGGAATTCGGCGGGAACGAAGATCAACGCCGCGAGGCAGGCGGCCGCCGGCAGCGACCACAGCGCCAGGCGACTCCACCCGCTTGCCGAACGCCAGCGTCCCAGTCGCTCCCACACGCGCACGGCCGGAATGCGTTCATAGCGTGCGGCTCGCGCCAGCGCGAGTCTCGTCTGGCGGGCCAGGCTCGCCAGCGTGGTCCGATCGGCCAGCTGGCCGGGACCGGCGGCAAACGACTCCAGCACCACCGCGCCGACCGGAGCCGTCCGGACGGGTCCGTCTTGATCGGTCTCGGCCAGCGGCAGGACGACAAGCGCTCGGACGTGCGATTGATCGACGTAGTGGTCGATCGTGGTTTCCAGTTCGGCCGGCGCCGACTGGCCGGCGACGCCGTAGAACAGCGGTTCTCCCAGCACGGCGGCCCGCTGAACCAGCTGTTCCAACTGGCGGATCGGCGCGGAGCGAGGATCGAACGCATCCAGCCCGCTGACGGCCTGCACGCGCAGGGTGCCGTGCCGGGGGGCGGCGACGGACACGCGGTCGCAGCCTACGAGCCGGCGGGCCTCGTTGGCCACCGCACAGGCAACGCTCCGCAGGTCCAGGCGGCCCTGCAGTTGCTCGCAGAACTGCTCAAAACGGCTCCACTGCGTTTCCCGTTGCTGGCATTCCTTCAGCCGGGCGCGGCGATGGAAATCGGCGGCCAGAGCGCACAGCGTGGCGAGGACTTCCAAGTAGGTGCGGGCCGCCTCGGGCGAGCTGCCGGGCCGGGCGGCGATTTCGACGATCCGAATCACTCGCCCTTCCAGCGCGACGGGACAGGCCAACAACAGAAACGCGGAGGCATTGACGGGCCCCTGAGCGTCAGCCGCCCCCGGCGGTGCGGTCTGCGCCTGGCCCGACGCCCGCACCTGTTGCAGGAATCTCGCGTGCCGGTGTGCCGACTCGCCTCCCGCCGACCAGGGTGTTTCGCTGGGGCCGGAGGCACAGAGCGTTGGAAACGTGTCCGTGTCCGCCGCCCAGACGGCGCCGCCCGCGGCCGCCCCGGCGCGAACCGCGTGTTCGAGCAACGTGGCATAGAACCGAGGCTCTTCGACGCCCGTTTCGATCAACGCCTGGACGGCATCCACAAGCCCTTCGATTTGCCGCCACGTTACCTCGTGCGGACCAGCGCTGGCGGTAGGTTCCAACATGAGTGTGTCGCCGCTCCCTCGTCGAATCCGCGGGCCGGGGGCTTGCGCCGCGCCCAAAATTCCGAAATCTCAGCTGCCAAGTCTGGAATCCGGAAGGCGGGATTCCGACCTCTGCGGCTTGCTACAAGGTCAGTTCCAACGCCTCGATCACCGCAGCCATCGACGGCCAACGCTGATCGGGCGAGTGAGCGAGCATCTGCTGGTACACCGTCTCCAGGCTTTCCGGCGCGTCCGGCCGCACATCCCGGATCGGCGGGGCCAGGCCGCCGTCTGGCGTGGACGTTTCGCCGCTCCGCCAGTCCGGCGGCAGCAGGGCTTGATTGGCCAGCAGCGCGTACAGCGTACACCCCAAGCCATACACGTCCATCCTGGGATCGGCCGGGCAGCCGCCCGTCCGTTGTTCGGGAGCCATGAATCCGGGCGTACCCAAAACCTGGCCCGCTCCTTTGTACTGGTCCAGTTCGCTCGGTCCGGGAGACCACGCCCGGCCCCAACCGATGAGCTTGACAGCGCCCGTCCGGCTTAGCAAGAGGTGCGCCGGGTGAACGTCGCGATGCACGACGCGATGCTGGTGCGCGTGGGCCAGCGCCCGCGCGGCTTGCAGGACGTAGCCGACCGCGGCCGGGACGCTCAACTTCCGGCGCACCGCCAGACTGGCTAACGTGCGCCCGTCGACGTACTCCATGATCCGGTAGTGCAAGCCGTCGATTTGCCCGGCTTCGTAGGTGCGTGGAATGCTGGCGTGATCGAAAGCCGCTGTCAGCACGGCTTGGCGACGGAACCGCGCGATCGCCTCTTGGGAAGTGGCCAACGAGGACAAAATCTGGATGGCAACCCAGCGATCCAGGTAACGGTGACGAGCCTTTAGCACCTGGCCCGTGGGGCTGCGATGAATCCGCTCCACAATTTCGTAGACCTCGAACGCACAGCCGTCCAACTCACGGGCCTGGGCAGTCGCCGGAGTTCCGCCGGGGGACCGCTCGTCCTCTGGCGGCTGCTCCAAACGCGTTTCTTCTTCCTGCAGACGGGCCAGCACTGCCTGCAGCCGTTCGCGTTCCGAGCGGCCCGAGAAATCAGCCCAGGAAGCCTCCGCGTCGGCAACCGGCGGTTGAGGCGGACGCGCAACGGCGGCTTGCTCCGACGGCACCTCGTCCAGGCGAAAGACGGTCTGGCCGATGCGGAACTCCTCGCCGGGACCGACGGTGAATTCCTTCACGGCTTCGCCGCGGAGATAGATCGAATTGCGGGCAGTGGCCAGGCGTCGCACCCGCAGCCGGCCGTCCTCCAGAACCAAATCCGCATGTTCCCGCGAGATCCGCATGTCCCAGGGCACCGCCCAGCCGTCTTTCGGCGCCCGTCCGAGGCGGATCGCTTCGCGCGACGGCAACCGCCGGCGCCAAGTCTGCTTGATCCCCGGTCCAACGGCTAGAAACTCGTACACGTTCGATCCTTGGTCTGGGGGCCAGTGGGGCGGCGGATCGGACAACCGGTCCAACCAAAGCAATCAGGGCGGGGCCGTCCCGCGATGATCGTTCGGCTCTGTGTAGTGTAATCTAACGGCGGGGCAATTCCTAAGAAAGCACCGGTCCGCCTGCTTGCCACGGCCAAGTCGCGGTGCGAAAATCAAAAAAACGGGAGGCAAGTGGCAAACTTGCCTTGGTTGGACCCGCGGGTCCCGCTCCCTGGCTGATCCGTTCCACGTTGGGTGTTCCTATGGCTGTTACGAGCGTTGCCGACTTCTTCAAGCTGTTGGAAAAGAGTGCCCTGCTTTCCGCGGAGCAGTTTCAGGCTGCCCGCCAGCAATGGAGTGGAGAAAGCGACCCCAAGGCCGTCGCCCGCAAATTGTTGACGGAGGGCCAACTCACGAAATGGCAGGCGTTGCAGTTGCTCAACGGCCGTTCCGGGTTGACCATCGGACCGTACCGGCTGCGGGACGCTTTGGCCGGCGATGGCGCGGTCCGAGCGTTCCGGGCACAACATGCCGAAACGGGCCAGTTGGTCGAGTTGCGGTCGCTGTCGCGGAGTCACGCGGCGGAGCGTCCCGAGGCCGTGGACGAATTCGTCGCCGATGCGGAGCGGGCGGCGGCGGCTTCGAAGCGCAAAGTCCTGGAAGTGCATCGCCCGGACGGCCCGGACGAAATGTGTTACGTCGTGCTCCAGGAGGCCGGTGGCGGCCCGGCGGCCGCGGCGCCTGCCGCCTCCGCCGATTCGTCTGCCGACGCCTCGGCCGCCGCCGGCGCTGTCGCTCCCGCCGGCGCCGATCAACCGGCAGATACCGCTGCCGCGAAGCCGCGGCAGAAGGACAGCGGCAAGCCTTCGACCCAGCCGACGGCGGAAACTCCCGCCGCCTCGGAAGCCCGGCCGCCCAAGTTGAAACCCAAAGCTAAACCGGCAGAACCCACGCCTGCCCGGTGCGCCAGCGACGCGGCCGAAGCCAAGGACAAGGCCGCTCCTGCGACATCGGCAGAGTCGAAAACGGAGATCAAGATTCCGGAACTGGACGCCGCAGCCCCCGCTGCACTCGGGGTGCCCGCCGATTTCAAGATCACCAGGGGCAAGCGACGCAAGAAGGCCGGAGCGGCGCCGGCCGGCAAGCCCGCCAAGCCTGCGGCCGCGGATCAGGCCGCGAAGTCCGAAGCGGCGGAACCCGCCGAGGGTGGCGAAGCTGCCGAGGGCGATGTCGGCGCGGCCCCCGCAGGATCAGCCAAACGCGCGCTGTCTCCAGCCATGCTCATCGGCGGCGCCGTCGGCGGCGGTCTGCTGCTGGTGGTGGCGCTGGTCGTTGTCGCCTGGCTGGTGTTCTCCGGCGGTGACTCCGCCGAGGTGGCCGACGCAGGCGATGCCAAGCCGTCCGCCGAGCAAGCCACGCAGGCTCCCCAGGAGGGCGAGGCGAAACCTGCCGAACCGGCAGCGGAGGTACAGCCGGAGGCCTCGGAACCGGCCGATCCCGTCGTGTCCGATCCCGTGGTCGAGGTCGCGCCGGCCGCGTCTCCCGAACCCAAACCGGAGGCGAAGATTGAACCGGCCGCCCCCGACGCCAAGACCGACGCCAAGACCGACGCTGCCGCTCCGACAACCGCGAAACCCGCGGACGCTCCCGCGGCTCCGGCCGCGGAGGGCGGCAAAGAGCCAGCGGCCTCCGAATCCGCAACGCAAACGGCTAAACCGGACGCAGCCAAGACCGAAACGCCGGCCAACGAACCGGCGGACACCAAACCGGCGGACACCAAACCGGCGGACAAGGAGCCGGCGGCTGACGAGAAGGCAACGGACAAGGAACCGGCTGGCAAGAAGACGGCCGACAAGGAAGCTGCAAAGAAAGAGTCCGACAAGAAGCCGCCCGCGCCGCCCGCGGGCAAGAAGCCGTTTGCCGACTTGAAGGCGCTCGCCATGCTTCCGGACGTCTCCGATACCAATCCGTTGGACTTGGGGCCCGTCTATGTTCCCGCCGACGAATTGTGCTTCGTCAAGCTCCGCGGCGGCGAAAAGGCGCGCCGTGGCACGGAGCAGTTGATCATGAAGAACGCCAACGAAGGCTTGGCGGACAAGGAATGGGAGATCTCGGTCCGCGACGCGGGAGGCACCGAGACGATCATCGCCTCGCTGCAACTCAACGACAAGTCGCGCCTGATCTTCAAGTGGACGGCGAACGCCAAGTCGCAGGACGCGGCCCCGTACTTGTGCAACTGTGCGTTGAGCCTGTCGTGTGCGGGTGAATCGAAAGCGGTTACCTTCCGCGAGGCGACGCCGGTGGATCCGATGGTCGTGGACTTCGGCAAGCCGAGCAGCAAGAAGGACTGGCCCATCAAGATGTGCCCCGATCCCGAAGCCGTACGGTTCGTGATCACGGGCGTGCAAGGCGCCAAATGCACGGTCGATCCGGCGGAACCGGTGCCTGCCAAAAAGACAACGGTGTCGGTCAAGATCGAGGATGGCGGCGGGATGCTGTCTTTGAAGATCGACGCCTCGCTCGGCAACGACTTCCAATTGACCGCGTCACCTCAAATCAAGCTCTCGCAGGAGGCGCCCAAGCCCGACAGGTTCGTGCGACGGATGTTTGAGAATCAACTCAAGCAGGCACAAGCGCAAAACGAGGCGATCAAGCAGCAGATCCAGGGTCTCCAGCAGTACGCCAAGAGCGCGGCCAAAGACGCGAAGCAGGCCGAGCAGCGTCTGCCCGTTTTTGAACTGGAAGGCAGAAACTCGGAAGCCCTTGTGCAGAACATGAAGAAGATCGACGACTTGCTGAAGGGGCTTGGCGAGGGCATGAAGATCCAATTTCGCGTGGTCTACGACGCCGACTCGACGGAAGTCGTCCTGCTCAAGTCGGGGTGAGGCTGACAGAATTCAATTCTGCTCGCGCCAGGTCGTACCCGATGGCTGGCGCCACGATCGACCAAACGTGAATTGCGTAAGCCTGACCGCGGCGCCGAAACTCCTGCGGCCCATCGCCATCGGCGGCCCTTCCCGTGCCAGAACCTGCCCGCTTTGCAGACTTGGCGAGCGATTGGCGGACTGGCCGCACATCAGGAAACTGGGCAAGCTGCGCAGGTTCTGCCGATTATTTTGATTTTAACGAAAGTTCTAATCACAGAACTTCCGATACACACGGCACGGACGGAACGGCTTCGGTGCGGGGGGCGCACTCTCAAGCGACGTGAGGATATCGTCATGAGATTCTGTGTTCGCATGCTGCAAGCGATTGCTTTGGCGGGGTTGATCGCCGTCACGGCCGCGGCGGCGGAAGGGCAGTTGAAATCAACCCAGAGTCCGCCTGCCAAGCCGGTGACGAGCGTGCCGAAATCGGTGCTCCAGAATTCACCGGACGTTGCCTCGCGAATGGCCCGTCGCCTGGCCGGTCCGGGCGCGAAAACGGTCACCGTGGAGGATGTCGTTGAGGGGGGCGTGTATTACGAGGACCCCGTCAGCGGAAAACTGATCCTGGGCGAGGCGCCGAGCAAGGTGCGCCAGACGCCGACTCGGGTCGCGCAAGCTCCCGTCGCGTCGCACAGGGCATCCATGAAGACCTCCACGAAGACCTCCGTGGAAGAGGTGGTGCCCATGGAGGTGACGGCGGAAGAATTCGGCGACGCCTACTGCGAGGACGGCGTTTGTTGTGAGGACGGCGAGTGCGGCATGTGCTCCAGCTGTCTCGTCCCTTGCGGCGTCCTGTTCCCGGCCGGCAATCTGGAATTGTTCGCCGGTGTCCAAGGTTTCACAGGCCCCGCGAACTGGGATGCAGACGGTGCCAGCTTTGGGTTCAACGAAGGCTTGAACTGGGGGATGCCGATTCCTCTGTTCAGCTGCCTCGGCGGCCAGATCGGCTTTCGCGCGACGCAGAGCAACCTGTCTGGCTCCGCGGCCTCGGACGACACGCGGCGGCAAGCGTTCGTCACCGCGGGCCTGTTCCGCCGAGTGGACGTGGGCCTGCAGGGCGGCGTGGTGGTCGATTGGCTGTCGGATGGTTGGTACCGGGACGTCGATCTGGTGAATCTTCGCAGCGAATTGAGTTGGGTGATCGACAGCACCCACGAAGTCGGGTTCTGGGGTGCGTTCGGCACCAAGAACTCGGAGGAGCCCGCCGCGAATGCGCAAGTTGCGGATTGGGAGACGACGGACCTGTACGCCTTCTTCTACCGCTACAGTTTCGGTGGCTGCCACGACGGCGACGCCCGGCTGTTCGCCGGCTTTTCAGGCCAAAGCGACGGACTGCTCGGCGCCGATGCCCGGCTGCCGTTGGGCGACACGTGGGCGTTGGAGGCCAATTTCGCGTATCTGATTCCCAGCGAAGGCGACGGCGCCAACGCCGACGCCGATTACGTTCAAGAATCGTGGAACGTCGGCATCAACCTGGTTTGGTATCCCGGCCGTCGTTGGGGCCGAGGCGACCGCTACTATCGACCGCTGTTCCGCGTGGCCGACAACGGCGTGTTCATGATGGACCAAACGATGCCGTAAGACGGCTTGCGAAAATCACCGGAATCCGTCACGCTCTGTGCGAGAGGACGGGCTGTCACCGGTCGCACGGCGAAAGCCGTTCGAGGGGTGATGGCCCATTCCTTTTTTTCCTCGCCCCCTGGCCGCACCGCAGCAAGTGACGAAGGAGCCCTTCGTGGCCCCCGCCCAACCGACGATTTTGGAAGTGACGCCGCGCATCCGCATCGCTCTGGCGGAATTGCGTTTTACGTTTGCCCGCAGCAGCGGACCCGGCGGCCAGAACGTCAACAAGGTGAATTCCAAAGCCACGGTGCACTGGCCGATCGCGAGTTCGGCCGGGCTGCCCGACGACGTCCGCGACCGCTTTGTCGCCGCGTTCCACACGCAGATCAACAAACAGGGCGAGTTGGTGCTGCAGAGCCAGCGATATCGGGATCAAGAGCGAAACGTCGCAGACTGTCTGGAGAAACTCAGCGGCATGTTGCGCCAGGTGGCTCAGCCGCCGAAACGGCGCAAGCCGACCCGTCCCAGCCGCGGCGCGAAGCAGCGTCGACTGGACGACAAGAAAGCCCGCTCCGAAGTCAAATCCCGCCGCCGCCTGCCGTCGGACTGAGTCGGCAGCCCTGGAAGACCACGCCTTTTTTGCCTTTTTTCGCCTCCCACGCAATAAAGACTGCGCCGGCGCGTTTATTCTGGTAGCGATGACAACCAGCGGTCGAGAATCGGCAGAGGCGGAACGCATGGCGGAATGGGTCCGCAACCACGGGCCCGCAGTGCGGGGCTATTTGCTAGCCATCTTGCGGCGCCCCGACGACGCGGACGATTTGGCCCAGGAGGTTTTCTGCCGCGCGTGGCAGGGCCGCCACCGCTATCAGGAGCAGGGCCACGCCCGGAGTTATCTGCTGCGGATCGCGGATCGTTTGGCCTGTGATCGCATCCGGCGAAGGAAGCCGGAAGAGACCCTGAGCCACGAGGGCTGGCGGGACAAGGAGCCCTGGAGCGACAGCGGAGATCCCGTCCAGACGGCGGTGCAATCCGAAGCCACCCGGCAACTGCACGCCGCGCTAGCCCAACTGACGCCGATTCAACAACGAGTTTTATTGCTGCGGTATTACGGCCAACTGACCTTCGAACAGATCGCCCAGACGCTCGGTTGCCCTTTGAATACGGCCTTGAGTCACTGCCGTCGCGGGTTGGAGGTGCTGCGGAAACGACTCGCGGAGGACATGCGATGAACGAAGAAACCAGAAGACTCCAGGAACTGTTGGAGCGGGCCACGGCCCCCGGCAACCAGATGTCGGACGACCTGGACGCCGAGACGTCGTCGTTGCGCGAGGGCTGGCTGGCCCTGAGCAAACTGCTGGAGGACGCCCAGGTCGCGCCGGACCAGCCGTTGGATCGTTGGCAGGTGACACTGCGGCCAGCGGCGCAGCGGCGGTGGTTCGCTGTGGCGGCGGCCCTAGCCGCTTCGCTGTTGATCGCCGCCGGGCTGACGCTGGCGTATCGCTTGCTGGAACGATCGGACATCATGGCGCCCAGTGCGCCCAGACTGGCGCAAGACGGTCGCCCGCTGGCAGAACCTCTCGCCGTTGCGCCGGAAGCCGTCGCCAAAACAACGAACGCCGACGCCCGATCATCGGTCGCCGACGGATTGACCTGGGACGATCCGCTGGACGACGAAATCACGGCCGTCGCCCAGGCCGCGGCCTGGGTTCAACAAGACTGGTATGCCCAAACGGGCGGCCTCGGCGCGATCGAACGCGGATTGGACCAAATCCAAAAGGACATCGAAGATGGTACGTTGTAATTCAAACTGGTTGCAGACAGGAGACGAGACGATGACGCGGCGAAAGGCGGCTTCTGTGGGGATCTTGAGCTTTCTAGCATGTCTGTTGGCCATCGGTTGGGCTGCCGCCCAGGATGCGACCCCGCCCGCCAAGCCGGACTCGCACGACGCGGTGGGCGACGACTTCCGACCGTTCCCGCCGCAGACGATGCCCAAGGATCGCGGTCCGCGGAACTTCGACCGCCCCGGCCAGACGCCTCGTGAAGGCGGTCCGGGCAAGGGCCCCTTCGACCGGCCTGGAAAACCCGACACGTTCCGACCCGGCGGGCCGCACGGCGGCATGGGCGGGCCTCTGGTGGCCGGCCAAGCGGGCACGTTTGGCCAGCCCCCGATGCCGGGCCAACCGGGGATGTTCGGCCAACCGGGGATGCCCGGCCAAGGAGCGATGCCCGGCCAGCCGGGGATGCCCGGCCAGCCGGGGGTGTTTGGTCAGCCACCCATGCCCGGTCAAGGAGGCATGTTCAGCCAACCGGGAATGCTCGGTCAACCGCCCCGCTGGCCTCACGCCGACTGGCACTCGCTGGAACGGAACGATCCGGAAATGTGGAAGTTGCTGCAAGCCGACTATGACCTGAACAGGCGGAGTCAGGAGTTGGCCGTCCAGCATCGGCAAGCGCCCAAGGATCAGCAGGAGGCGATTCAACAGCAATTGGAGAAGACCGTCGTGGAGCATTTCGAGGCGCGCCAAGAGCGGCGATTGCTGGAACTGAAACGGCTGGAAGAAGAACTGAAGCGGCTCCGCGACTCGATCGACAAACGCAAGAAGGCCCAACCGGAGATCGTCAATCGCCGAGTATCCGAACTCTTGGGCCTGAAGGACGAGCCTCAGTTCTGAGTGTCCGTCCGGTGTCTTTCACCAGATTCCGAAACTGCGCATCCGCAAATGGGCCGAAGCCGCCGCTCGAACCGCGTAAGCCAGCCGCCGAGTGACCGACGCGGGACGGCCAGGCGCGTGCGGCAAGGTTTTCCAACAACGAAGGGCAACTGGAGCGGTTCGCCGCGCCGGCTGCCCGTTTTCGTTTCTTGGTTTCGAGCTGAGACCCGGAATCTCTTCCCAGCGCGGCGGCAAGGCCCGAATTGCGAGTTGCGAGCGGAACGGCGCCAGTCGCCGGGTGACGTTCCAAGCCGTCGGCTCGTGCCGCGCCGTTCAACATCACAATCGGCTCCGCACAATCGGCTCCGCGCCCTTTGACGACCGCTCGGACGCTTGATATTCTTTCTTGACGCCTGCCGGAATCTCTGCAGCCGCCCTGCGGCGGGTGGTGCTGATTCCTGGCCCAAATCTCAATGGGAAGCCCAATCATGCGACCGATTTCTGGCTCGAATTCCAACTCACTCAAGTGCCGTCTGGCTGGCAGCGTGTTGTGCCTGCTGGGCCTGATTCCCGCATCCGTAGTGGCGGGGGCGGAAGACGCCCCGGCCGCGGTCAAGAACGTCATTCTGATGATCTCGGACGGATGTGGCTACAACACCTGGGACGCCGCGAGCATGTACCAGGGACGGTGGGACGCGGGCGCCGGGAAGAGCACGCAGATCTACGACGGTCCCGGCTGGGTCAAGTATGCCTGCAGCACGTATCCGCTGAACACCTCGGTCGCGCCGACCGGTTCCGGCGTGCAGGACAAGAACGTGATTTACGACCCCGTGAAGGCCTGGGATCGCCAGAAGGGGTATGCTTGGCTGTCGGAAACCTATACCGATTCAGCGGCTGCGGCCACGGCCTTGTCCACGGGGACGAAGACGTATAACAACGCCATCAACTGGAGCGATCAGAAACAACCGCTGCAGCCCACGATGTCGGAAGCGGCCAAGGCCGCGGGCAAATCGACGGGAGTCGTCACGTCGGTCCAGTGGTCCCACGCGACCCCCGCGGGCTTGAGCAACGCCCACAACGCGGACCGGGACAACTATGTGGAGATCGCCAACGCGATGCTCTCCGGCGGCGCGATGGACGTCATCATGGGTTGCGGCAATCCGGACTACGACAATAACGGCGTCCCCGTCAAGAAGAGCAAGGAATACAAGTACGTCGGCGGTCCCAAGACCTGGAAAGCGATCGAGGCGGCGCGGGCCACTGCGGGCGGCACGTACCAGGGCTTCCGGCCCGTCTCCACCAAGGCCGAGTTCGAGGCTCTCGCGTCGGGTCCCGCGCCGCGCCGGGTGGTGGGGACCGCCCAGGCGGCGACCACGCTGCAGCAGGCGCGCCGCGCGGCAAAGACCGAGGAGCCCGGCGCGGACACGCCGCGGAACGCCAACGTACCCAGCCTGACGACCATGGTCCGCGGAGCGTTGAACGTTCTGGACGATAATCCGAAGGGCCTGTTTCTCCTGGTCGAGGGCGGGGCCGTGGACTGGGCGGCGCACAGCAACCATGCCCGGCGGATGATTCAAGAGCAGGTCGATTTCGTGGCTGCCGTCGAAGCGGTTGCGGCCTGGGTCGAAGCGAACAGCAGCTGGAACGAGACGCTGCTGGTTGTGACCTCCGACCATGAAACAGGTCTGATTTGGGGTCCCCAATCCGACAAGATCCCGTTCCAACCGATTGTCGATCAAGGGCCCAATCGCATCCCGGAAATGCGGTTCAATTCCAAGACGCACTCCAACAGTCTGCTGCCGGTCTATGCCCAAGGCGCACGCAGTTCGCTCCTCTCTCGCCTGGTGACCGGTGATGATCCGGTCCGTGGCCCCTATGTGGACAACACGGGCGTCGCACGTCTGCTGAGGCACGCGGCGGGCGGCGTGCCGTTGGAGGCCGGGGGCTCCCGTTCCTCGCCCTGAGCGTTCCCCGGCCGGCTGCGTTCGATGGCAAGGCCCACGATCAAACTGGAAACCCATGAAAATCACGCAGATCGAGACGCTCGTTTGTCACGCCCGGATGCGGAACTGGGTGTTTGTCAAGGTGCTCACGGACCAGCCGGGGCTGTTCGGTTGGGGCGAGGCGACGCTGGAGTGGCACACGCGGGCGGTGGTGGGCGCGGTGCAGGATCTGGCCGAACTGGTCGTCGGCGAGGATCCCCGCCGGATCGAGCATTTGTGGCAGATGATGTACCGCCAGCACTTCTGGCATGGGCACGGGATCGTGCGGGCGACGGCCATCGCGGGAATCGATCTGGCACTGTGGGATATCGCCGGCAAGCTCGCGGGGATGCCCTGTTCGCAGCTGTGGGGCGGCCCTGTCCGGGACTACGTCCGCACGTATTGCCATCTGGGCGGAGGCCGGATGGAGGATTTCTACGAGACGTCCGTGGAAGACGCCCGCAGATTCGGCGATTTGGCCCGGCAAGCGGTCGAAGACGGCTTTACCGCGTTCAAGGCGATGGCCGTGCCGCCAACCATGCCCATCGAGGGCTTGCGCCCGATCCGGTTGGCCGAGGCGGCGGTCCAGTCGATGCGTGAAGCCGCGGGCGACGGCATCGACATCATGGTGGACTGTCATGCGCGGCCCTCGCCGGCGATGGGACTGAAATTCGGTCAGGCACTGGATCCGTACGGACTGTACTTTTTCGAGGAGCCGTGCTGGCCGGAGAGCATCGAAGGGCTGGCGATGATCAACCAGGCGATCACGACGCCCGTCGCTACCGGAGAACGGATCACCGAGTTGTCCTACTTTCGGCAACTGTTCGCCCAACGTGGGTGCGAGATCTGCCAGCTGGACATCACCCACTGCGGCGGCCTGACCGCGGCTCGCCGCATCGCCGCCTTGGCCGACGCCCACCGGATCGCCCTGGCGCCGCACAACCCGCAAGGTCCCGTCAGCACGGCGGCCTCGCTGGAGTTCGGCTTTTCGCAACCCAACTATATCATCTGCGAAACCGTCCACCAGGATGTGCCCTGGCGAGGCGACGTTGTGGACGAGGGGTTTCGCGTCGAGCCCAAGGGACGCATCGTGCGTCCCAACACGCGTCCCGGCTTGGGCATCTCGATCAACGAAGACGAAGTGCGGAAGCACCCGTTCGAGCAGGAACTGCTGCAGCGTGTGTTTTACCCCGACGGAAGCGTGGGGGACTGGTGAGGGGGAGAAGTTAAAAAGTCGAAGAGTCGAAGGGTCGAAAAGTTGAAAAGTTGAAAAGTTGAAGAGCTGAAGAGCTGGGCGGATGGACGGCATTTGTCTCTTTCGTCTCAGCGGCCCCGTCCGGCCCACCCTTGCGTCCCATCTGCCCTTGATTGGCCCGCCCCCAGGAGGCCCCAGCCATGCCTAGACCCCTCACCGGAGTTCTCCCAGTGGTCCACACCCCGTTGCGGGCCGACGATTCGATCGACGTCGCAAGTCTGAGGCGGGAGATCGATTGGGCGCTGGAGGTTGGGGCGGAAGGCTTGTGTACCGGGATGGTCTCCGAACTGCTGCGGTTGACCTTTGGCGAGCGACTGGAGTTGACGACGGCCATCGCCGAGATCAACGCGGGGCGCGGAGTGTTCATCGCCGGGGTGGGGGCGGAGAGCACGAAGCAGGCGTTGGAGTATGCGCGCGCGGCCCAGGCGGCGGGTTGCGACGCCGTCATGGCCATTCCGCCCGTCTCGACCGCCCTGCCGGACGGGCAACTGCTGGAGTACTTTGGCACGCTGGCGGAAGCCGTCGATCTGCCGCTGGTTGTCCAAGACAGTTCGGGCTATGTGGGCCGTCCGATTTCGTTGGACGTCTTCGTCCAGTTGCTCGACCGGTTTGGTGCGGAGAAAATCTTATTCAAGCCGGAAGCGAATCCGACGGGACCGCGACTGACGGCGCTGCGGGAGGCCAGTGGCGGCCGGGCGCGAATCTTCGATGGTTCCGGCGGTCTTGCCCTGGTGGACTGCTATCGCCGGGGAATCGTCGGCACGATGCCCGGCATGGAGTTTCTGCCGGGTATTGTCGCGCTGTGGAGGGCCCTGGAGCGTCGCGACGAGCGGGCTATTTACCGGCTGTACTTGCCCATCTGCGCGTTGGTCAGTCTCCAATTGCAGGCTGGCTTTGACGGCTTTCTGGCGGTCGAGAAGTACATTCTGAACAAACGCGGTTTGTTTGCCTGCGAAGTCCGTCGCAAGCCGTACGCCTGGGACCTGGATCAGGAAACGCGACGGGAACTCGAACGGCTGCTGGAACAACTCGACGCGGCGCTCGCTGACCCGTCTTGACGCGGACATTTCGGCAAAATCAAGGGTGTGACTGATGGTTGACGTCTCGTTAGAATGCTTCCTGCCCGGTCTGACGGTCGCCTTGGTCGAGGTGTCTGGGGCTCAGATTGCCGCCGCTTCGGACGACTTGCGGCAGCGCTGCGATCAGGTCGCCAGAACGGTGGTAGAGCAGGGCGCGGCGGGTGGCCAGACGCGGCGAGCAGCCATCCGTAACCTGTTGCGCAGCGGAGGTTTTCGGCCTGCGGGCCGAAACAAGCCGGCCCAGGAGTACCTGCTGAGGACCGTCGCGGAACAGGGCGTCTTGCCGCCCATCTGCAATGCGGTCGACTTGATCAACCTTGTCTCTCTGCAAGCGGGTTTACCCATCTCGCTGGTGTCGCTCGACCGAATCGGAACGTCGATTTCCTTGCGGATCGGCGCGGCTGGCGAGAGATACATCTTTAATCGGGCCGGTCAAGAACTGGACGTCGCAGGCCTGTTGTGCCTGTGCGCCGGCCAGCGTGAGGACTCCGAGCCGGTGGGGACTCCCGTCAAGGACTCGATGCGGGCCAAGGTCACCGAGGAGGACCGCCATCTGTTGGCCTGTGTGTACGCGTCGGCCGAGGCTGTCTCGGCGGTGGAGTTGCGGCGCTGGGCCGACGACTTGGGGAACGGATTCCAACAGTTTTGCGGAGCAGTCCGGGCCGACGTCACGATTCTGCCTTGACCGACACGGCAGACCGGCCCACCAGCCGGATGCAGCACCTCGTGCCGGGAAACGCAAAAACGGCTGCTGCAGCACCCCGGACCTGCGGTTTCTCGTCAAACGGCGTTCAGCTGGGTTGGACAGGTCAAGGAACCTGTCCTACGCATTAGGTAGGCTTGGGTTTGCGCGTTCTGGAGAGGGAACTCCAACGCCTTGCGGATCGTCCTAGAGTCGGCTCAGTCCCGACATCGGGAACGATTGATGCAACTGGCCAGTTTCTTGCGTTCCCAGCCAACTTTTTGACGGCATTTGCAAACTGCATTAGTATACTGGAAGATTGGTCCATCTCGGGAGTTGCGCCTAGACTGCTCTTGGTGACCGCGTGGAATCGCGGCTCATCTGTTATCGAGGTATGCGCGTATGCCAGCATCTGTGTTCCCTGTTCCGTTGTGTGGCAAGAAACAGAGAAAACGTCTCCGCTCTGGAAGGCGTCGTCAGCGACGAAGGCAGCTGGGCTTCGAGACGCTGGAGTTGCGCCGCGTCCTGGCTTCGATTGCCGGCCAGGTGGTGTACGACTTGGACGGCGACGGGGCGTTGGAGACGTACGAGCCGGGACTGCCGGACTGGCAGATCTACATCGATACGAACAACAACGAGCAGTACGACGAGGGCGAGCCGACCGTCCTGACGGACGCCAACGGCGAGTACCAACTAGGCGACTTGGCTCCCGGCTTCTACACCTTGCGTCGGGTCCCGCAAGCGGGCTGGCAACAGACGTTTCCGGGCGGGATCGGCAAGCACACGGTCAACCTTCGCAACGCCACGCAAGAGATCGTCGGGATCGACTTCGCCCAACAGCGACTGTTCACTCCCTTGACGCCAGGCAACCTGTTGATCACCCGCAGCAGTTTTGTGGACAACGACCTGCTCCTGGAATACACGCCCGATGGGCAAATGGTCCAGGCGCTGGTCATCCCCGGCACGACCGACGCCAGCCGGCTGATTGCCAAGGACCTTGTCCTGGACGGTCTGGGGCAGGTACAGATCTTCAACGGCTACGACGACGTGCGGTTGACCACGTTCAATCCCATCACGGCGACCTTCGCCGACACGTTGGTTCCCGAGTGGGACATGGGGCGGACGTTTGACCCGTGGGGAGATATCGCGGCTTTCGGGAACTATGTCTTCGCCAACGAGCACCTGGCGGATGGCGGCACGGCGGACGGCGTCATTCGGTTCGACGCGCGCGACCTCAGCTTCCAGCGGTTTTCCGGCGGCTTTGGGGTGCCGACGGACCTGACCGTGGGATTGGACGGGCTGCTGTACACCTTGAACGCGACGGTCAACAACACCACGGTCCTGGTGCACAACCCGGAGACGATGTCGTTGGTCCGCGCTGTGAACGTGGATCAGCGTCTGCAGTCGATCGCCGTAGACGAAGACGGAAATCTGTACGCGGTCACGGACACGGGGCTGAAGCAATACACGGCGGACGGGGAATTCGTCAAGGGCGAACCGGCGGTGAACGGTTTGGATATCGCGATCAGTCGCGATCAGCGGCTGGTTGTCACGACCGACGTGCGGGTCACGCTGCTGGACACGGATTTCGCCAATCGGACCTCCTTCCTGTTGCCCGGCAGCGTGGCAGAAAACTTCTTGTCGTTCGCGGCTTTTGTCCAGGACCCGGCGGGCGAGGTTCCGGCGGGCAGCGGGATCGACTACGGCGTCTTGCAACCCGGCAATATCCTGGTCGCCAATTCGCCTGAGACGGGCGAAGCCGCGAAGCTGTTCGAATACACGCCGTTCGGCGAGTTGGTCCAGGAGTACGACCTGCCGACGTTCGAACCGGGCGGCGCTCGCGACCTGGTGACCGACGCCTTGGGAAACGTCCAGATCTTCAACGGGACCTTGGCGCCCCGGCTGACAGCTTTCGATTCCCAAGCCGGGGGTTTTGTGCCGGAGCAGGTCCAGTTTGCCGGCTGGAGTTCGGCCGATCTGCCGACTGGAGGCGGCCTTGCGTCGTATCGGAACTACGTCTATGCGACGGACATGAAGACGCAGAATGACACGCTGGCCGAACGCGGCATCGTGCGCTACAACCTGGCGACGGAGACGTTCGAGCGGTTTCACAGCCAGCACGGCGACCTCGTCGATTTGAACGTCGGCCTGGACGGGCTGTTGTACACGCTGGCCCCGGCGCGGGAGTGGTCGGCAGCGGTGACGAGCTTCATGACGCTGGCGGCCGGCGTGAGCGGCGATCTGGCGAGCCTGGCTGAGGATGACGGCGACGAACTCAGTCTGCGGCCCTATTCGGCGTACCACGGGTTCGAGATCATCACGAGGTTCGACAGCGTTCCCAACATTCCTTTGACGGCGGTCGTCCGGGGCTGGTACGAAGGCGTGCCGGAGCACAACGTCACGCTGGAGATTCTCAACGCCCGCTCTGGCCGTTGGCAGCGTGTGACCGGCGCCCTGCAAGACTTTCCGGCCGCTGCGGGCGAGCAGACGTACGTCTTTGCGCTGCCCCGCGATCTGACCGAGTTCATCTCCGGGGGCAACCTCGGCACGCTCAATCTGCGGATCGCCGATCCGACGCCGGGCGCGGCCACGCACCGCATGCACCTGGATCAGTTGATCTTGCAGGGAGGAACCGTCGTCCGCCAGTACAACCCGGTGACGATGGACCTGCTGAAGACGGTGACCTTGCCCGGCAGCCACCGGGCGCTCGCGGTCGACGCCAACGGCGATCTGTTCGCAGCCGGCCCGGAGATCTACCGCTATACCAAGGACGCCGTGCCCGTCGGCTCGCCGTTGAAGGTGGGGACGATCGGCCCCTTGTGCGACCTCGACCTGGACGCGGACGGACGCCTGCTGGCAGCTGCCAGCGACGGGCAGATCCTGGTGACGGACCGGGACTTCACCAGTCTGGTCAGCTTCCAGGCGAGCGCTTCGGACGGCATGAACTTCGCCGCCTTCGTGTCGCCGGACCGGCCGCTGCCCAAAGCGCGTCCGGACCGCTTCACCGTCCAACAGGGCAGTTCGGAAAACATTTTGGACGTACTGGCCAACGACAACGTGTCCGCGCTGGGCGTGCTGTCCATCACCGCCGTCGGGACTCCGACACAAGGCGGTTCGGTGACGGTGGTCGGGACGTCGCAGCTGAGCTACGCGCCCGCCCAGGACCCCGCTTTCGTGGGCGTAGAGACGTTCACCTATACGATCAGCGACGGGATGGGCGGCACGGCTCAGGGGGTCGTCCAACTCGCGGTGCAGGGCAACGGCAACTACTTCGTTTTCGACGACCGCTACGCCACGACGGAGGATGACCTTCTGCCGTTGACCGTGCCCGCCGCTTCCGGAGTGCTGGTCAACGACGGCCGGCCCGACATCTTCCCCGTGTTGACCCCCGGCAACTTTCTGGTGGCTCATTCGCCGACGGGCAGCAACCCGTTTTCGTTGCTGCAGGAGTACACGCGGAGCGGCGTCTTGGTCCGGAGCATCGAGTTGCCCAGCTTCACCGGCGACTCGGCCGACGTGCGCGACCTGGTCGTGGACCGCCAGGGCAACATCCAGGTGTACAACGGGACGTCCCAACCGCGGTTGTCGACCTACGATCCGGTCACGGAAACGCTGACGCAGACGACGTTTGCCAATTGGAATACGGCGGAAGAGAAGACGGGCGGCGGCCTGGCGGCCTGGCGGAATTTCGTCTTCGCCACGGATCAGCTGATGTCCGCCGAGGACCCGCAGAGCGATGCGGGCATCATCCGCTTTGACCTCGAGACCGGCACGTCGCGCCGGTTTGTCGACGGCGGCAACTTGATCGACTTGACCGTCAGCCCGGACGGCTCGTTGTACGCCTTGGGACCGGGCGGCGCTGTGAGTTCCCGGTTCATTCGCGTCTACGATCCGCTGACCATGACGCCCGTCCGGCAGATCCTCAATTTGCCGGCGGACCTGCGGGCGATCACGGTTGCCGCCAACGGCGATATCTACGGTGTCCGCAGCTTGTCCAATCCCTACGTGTACCGCTACAACGCGAACGGCGCGCTGGTCGATCAGTACCGCGTGTACGCCGAGCCGGGGGTTCCGCTGCCGGATGCCGAAGCCGATTTCAGCGACATCGACCTGAGTGAAGACGGCCGCACGCTGTTGATCGCCAATATCAACCAGAGCAGTTCGACCGCCACGGGAGACGGGGACGTCGTGCTGTTCGATCTGTTGACCCGGTCCTCGTCCATTTTGCAGGCGCCGGACGAGAGCAGCGACATGAAGTTCGTGGCTTGGGTGCAGGCCCCTGTGGCCACCGTCAACGGCCCGCTGACGGTCGTTTCGTCCACGCCGCCGGCGCACGGCGTGTTGGATTGCAATCTGGCGGATACGACGCTGGACGGAGTGAAACCCGACGGTTCCTTCTGCTACGTCCCGGAGCCGGGCTTTTCCGGCGTGGACGGCTTCACCTACGTCGTCAGCGACGCGGACGGCAAGCTGCGCGAAGGCTCGGTCACTCTGACCGTCGCCCCCCGCAACGATCCCCCGGAACTGACTCCGGCGGCCTCGACGCTGGAGTCGGACGAAGACGCCGTGCTGGGGTTCCCGCTGACGGCGCTCATCAACGGCGGAGCGGGCACGACGGCGGTCAGCGACCCCGACGTTCACGATCCGCTGGGCGGCATCGCCGTGACCGGGCTGACGGGTCCCGGCGTGTGGTCGTTCTCCCAGGACGGCGTGGGGTTTGTGGACATCGGCACGGTCAGCCAGACTGACGCCTTGCTGTTGCCCAGTTGGGCGGACATCCGATTCACGCCGTTTGGCGGCAGCGGCGGAACCGCGACGTTCACCTACGCCGCTTGGGACCAGACGCTGGGCACGGCGGGGACCAGGACGCCGGTCACCTATCTGAGCTGCACGGCGGGAGGTTTGCCCGACCCGGAGACCGGCTTGTGCAGCGACGACAATCCGCCGGAGGAACTGGCCTACGGCGCCTTCAGCCAAGACGTTGACCAGAAACTGGTGACCGACGCGCTGGCCATCACCCTGTTGGATTTCAACGACGCTCCGGTGCTGATCCCGGGCAACCCGCAGCTGGGAACGACGGACGAACACACGCCGTTGGATGTCACCGTGGGCAGCTTCGTCACGGGAGTGTCCGATCCGGACGGCAGCGGCCAACTGCAAGGGATTGTGGTCGTCTCGGCTTCCGGGGCAGGGCTGTGGGAGTATTCGGCGGCCGGCGGCGCGTATCAGCCGCTGTTGCCGGTGACTGCCGGCCAGGCCCTGGTGCTGGGGCCCGACAGCCGGCTGCGTTACACTCCCGACGATCGGAACGGAGAAGTCGCCACCGTCACCTATCGCGCTTGGGATGCGACAGACGGGGCCTCGGTCGGGTACCGCGTGGACGCCAGCGTGTCAGGCGGTTCGAGCGCCTACAGTGGGGCGACCGATTCCGGCTGGATCGAAGTCACGGACGTCAACGATGCGCCGGTGCTCGCGCCCCAGTCGCCCGCGATCGGCACGACCGACGTCGTGACGCCCTTCGAGGTTGCCTTGCCTGAGTTCGTCGGAGGGATCACGGACCTCGACCACAACGCCGTGACCGGCGGAATCGCCGTTTTCGGCGTGACGGGACAGGGCGTCTGGTCGTACGCCTTGAACGGCACCACCTTCGTCGAGTTTCCGGCGCTAAGTGCGACTTCGGCGCTGCTGTTGAGCCGCACCGCGACGATCCGCTATGCGCCGGCGGGCGGAACGCCCGAAACGGCGACGATGGCCTATCACGCCTGGGATGCGTCGCAGGGCCTGTCCGGCGGCATCGCGGACGTCACCGTCAACGGCACAGACACCGCGTTCAGCGTCGCTACCGACGTCGCTACGCTGACAATCAAAGAAGTGAACGACCCGCCAACCCTCGGCGGTGCCGACGATCCGGTGACGTACACGGAAAACGATCCGCCCACGGCGATTCTCCCCGGCGGGACAGTCGTCGATCCCGATTCCGCCGACTTTGCCGACGGCCGACTGGTAGCGACGATCGTTGCCGGCGGGACGCCCAACGATCGGTTGCTGATCCAGGAGGGAAACGGGATTAGCCTGGCTGGCGACACCGTGATCTACGATGGCGGCGTCCTGCGACTGATCGGCAACTATACGATCGACGGCTGGGTCTTGACGGTCCACTTCACCAGCGTGGAGGCCACCAAGGCGGCGGTTCAGGCGGTGCTGCGATCGATCGCTTACGAGAACGTCTCCGAAAACCCCACGGCCACCGACCGCCGCGTCCAGGTTTCGCTGACTGACGGGGACGGGGGCAACGACACGGGCGCCCTGACGCAAACCGTCGCCGTCCGGCCGGTGAACGACCCGCCCAGCGCTCAGGGCGACCAGTACGACACGCCTCTGGGACAGTCGTTGACGGTCAACCGGGCCGAGGGCGTCCTGGCCAACGACGTCGATTTCGAGGGAACCGAGCTCACCGCCGTGCTGACCGAACCGCCGCTCAACGGCGAACTGACGTTGCTCGACGACGGGTCCTTGACGTACGTCCCCGACGCCCTGTACTACGGCCAGGACGCGTTTTCGTACAAGGCGTGGGACGGTGAATTCTTTTCGGATACGGTCCGCGTGGTGATCGACGTGCGACTGCGGCCGACCAATCCGGCGCATCCGGCCGACGTAAACGCCGACGGCTACCTGTCGCCGCTGGACGCCGTGCTGATCGCCAACTTCCTGCTGCACCACGGCGCCGGTCCGTTGCCGGCACAGTACGAACCGCCGCCGTTTGTGGACTACGACGGCGACGGTTCGGCGACCCAGGCGGACGCCGATTTGGCGGCTGCGGACCTCGACGTCGGCGGCACTCGCCCGGTGCCGCCGCCCCGCCTGGTCCTGCCCCAAACGCCGGATTCGCCGGGACCCGGAAATCTGGCCCGCGTGACGTTGCAGACGACAGACGCCGCAGGGGCGCCGATTGCGTCCGTCAACGCCGGCCAAACGTTCTACCTGGAAGCCTGGGTGAGCGATCGGCGGCTCGATCCCTGGGGCGTTGCGGCGGCGTACGTCGACGTCGGCTATCCGACCAGCCTGGTTTCGGTGACCGGAGCGGTTGCCGCCGGCGCGGAATTTCCTCATTTCGTTGCCGGGCAGACCTCGACGGCCGGTTCGATCGAACAAGCCGGCGCGGGACGCATCACCAGTCTGCCGGACGGCCAGGAGCACCGGTTGTGGCGGGCCCCGATGTCGGCTCTGGGCCGGGGCGAAGCGGTGTTCACCGCGGACGGCGCCGACAATCTGCCCGCCGGACAGTTCTTGCTCTTCGGCCTAGACGGACCGCTGGACGGGGCTGTCAACGTCGAGTACCTGGGGACGACGCTGCAGATCAAGGGACCGCCGGTTGCCGCGGACGATCAGTACGAGGTTGTGGAGGACGGCGAGTTGACCGCGACGGTTGGCGAGGGCGTGCTGGCCAACGACGACGACGAGGAACACGATCCGCTGACCGCGGTGCTGGTCGATCCGCCCGCTCATGGCGCCCTGCAATTCTCGCCGGCAGGTTCCTTCGTCTATACGCCTGATCCCGACTTCTTTGGCACCGATCGATTCTCCTATCGGGCCAACGACGGCTTCTTCAACTCGAATCTGGCGACGGTCACCCTGACGGTTGCGGCCGTCAACGATGACCCCGTCGCCGCGGCCGATAGCTACAGCGTGTTCCGCAACCAGGCGCTGAGCGTCGCGGCGGCCGACGGCGTGTTGGCCAACGATCGGGACGCCGACGACGATCCGCTCACGGCTCGGCTGGTCCAGTCGCCGCTGCACGGGACCTTGACCCTGCGGGCTGACGGCTCCTTCGACTATACGCCGGCCACGGACTACGGCGGGCCGGATGCTTTTACCTACCGGGCGTTCGACGGCACCACCGAATCGGACGAGACGGCTGTCGAGTTGCAGGTGTTCTTCGACTGGCAGAATCCGTTCCATCCGGTGGACGTCAACGGCGACGGGTACGCGTCGCCCATCGATGCCCTGTTATCCTTCAACGATTTTGCCACTCACGGCATCCGAATCTTGCCCGATCCGCCCGTGCCGCCCGACGTGGCGCCGCCCTTTTTGGACTTCAACGGCGACGGCCTGTCGTCTGACTTTGACGGCAAGAGGGTGCTGGCGGACCTGAATGCGAACGGATCGCGTTTGCTGTCCGAGCCCAGGTTGGAACTGCCGCAGCCGGTCCCGCCGCTGGGCGACGAGCCGCTGGTGCGTCTGCGGGTGGAGGCAGTCAACGCTCAAGGCGAAGCGGTTTCGACGGTGAGCCTAGGCGAAACGTTCGTCCTGAACGTCTATGCGGCTGATCTCCGTCCGGCGGGCACGGGCGTCTTCTCCGCTTATCTGGACGTGATCTATGACCAGGCCGGCCTGGCCGCCACCGGACCGATCCAATTCGGCGCCGATTTCCCGAACGTCCGCACGGGCAGTACGGCCTCCGCGGGCCTGTTGGACGAAGCCGGCGCTGTCGCGACGGCCACGGCGCCGGCAGCGGCGGAAGCGCTACTGCTGCAGGTCGCGCTGACGGCGACGGCCAGTGGCCAGTTTTCGATCGCCGCCGAACCCGCCGATCTCTCGCCGGCCGGCCAGGTGACGCTGTACGGCATCGACGGCCCGATTCCGGCGGAGAACATCGAATACGGGACGATCCAGGTGACCGTCATCCGCGAAGACAGCGACGGCGACGGCGTGCGGGATTTTGAAGAGGATGGCGCGCCCTACGGCGGCGACGGCAACCAGGACGGGATCGCCGATCGTTTGCAGCCCCACGTCGCTTCCCTGCGCAGCTCGGCCGACGGTCCGTACGTGACGATGGCTGCCGCGCCCCAAGTGACCTTGACCAACGTGACCGCCGTGGCAAATCCCGCGCCGGACACGAGCCCGTCCAACGTCGGCTTCCCGCTCGGTTTCTTCCGTTTGGACGCTGGCGGCGTGGCTGCGGGAGCAGCCGCCACGCTCACCGTGTATGCCGAGCCGGGGACGGTTATCAACACCTATTACGGTTACGGTTCCACGCCGGACCACACCGCGCCGCATTGGTACCCGTTCCTGTTCGACGGAGTGACGGGCGCCAAGGTTCTGACGGACCGGATCGAGTTGCACCTGGCGGACGGCCAGCGGGGCGACGGCGATCCGACGCCCTCCCGCATTGCCTTTGGACCGGGCGGCGCCGGTCTGTCGCCGACGGCTTGGACCAATCCGCTGAATCGCTTCGACGTGAACGCCAGCGGCTCCGTCACGGCTGCCGACCCGCTGGTTCTGATCAATCTGCTGAACCTCTCCGGACCTCAGGAGTTGCCTCCGGTCCCCGCGGCCGGCGACATGCTGCCGCCGTACCGCGACACCAACTGGGACAATCGCCTGGAAGCCCTCGATGTGCTGAACATCATCAACTTCCTCAACGGCCCGGCCGGTGGCGAAGGCGAGTGGGCGGGCGTGTACGAAGCCGCCTCAAACTGGGCCTTGCCCGCTGCGGCCGAGTTGACCGGAGGGACGCCCGCCGAAACATCCCAGCAGCTGGCAACGGCTCGCCGCGCCGGCCGCCTGTCGGGCCACGCGTGGACCTCGCGCGGCGGTCCGGACGCGCCGGTTCAGGCCGACGAGCCGGCCCGCCTCCGGCGCGGTCCAGGAGCGGCGCTCGGTGCCGGACCGGGCCAGGCAACTTGCCTGCGGTTCGAGGATGCTCTGGATTTCGATCGGACGCTGGACGAAATCGCCCTCGATGTGGCTCAGAACTGGGGCGCTTAGCAGCCTGGCGAAAACAGACAGCGGCGGGGACACATTGACTGGCGAGGATGAAGCTGGCCTGCGGCGTCTGGCGGCGCAGTTCAAGGCGGACCAAGCGTCCTTCTTGCTGATCCTCGCTTCGCCGGCCTTACCTTCCCGCGCTGCGGCCGCGGCGCGAGGGCGGTGCGTTTTGGGTCATCGCCTGTTGCTGTTTTTCGACGGCCGCGTGAATGTGCGCGATATAGTCTTCGATCGAATGGTCGGAGAAGTGATCGATCTTCAGGCGGTGCAGACCCCGGGCGAACCCCCGCAGGCGGTCGATGACGCGCCGCCAACCTTCCACGTCGCGCACGCGGCCGTGCGAGTCGATGTACATCTCGCGCCCGGCGTGCCGGTAGCCCATCCACGCCGGCGGCACTCGGGTGACGATATCGTTGTTGTTCACCCAGCGGAAATGGACCAGCCGGTAGTAGTTCACATACGCCCGATTGCCGACTCGCGGACTGCCATAGGTAAAAAGCCCCTCCGGGCTGGAGGAGATATTGGAGATCTTACAGCGGCCGGCACAGATCGTCGCCATGGCGCCGCCCAACGAATGGCCGGCGAACCAGAGGGGCAATTGGTTGCTCGCCAGCACCTGTTCGATGTGCGGCCAAAGGTCGTCCACCTCGCGTTTGAAACCGCTGTGGACCTTGCCGACCGTCTCGGCCAACGCGGCCACGGCGTTGGCGTCGGCCTTGACGTCGTTCCACTCGTTCGGCTCCGTGCCCCGGCACACAATCACGCAGTCCGTGGTCGTCCGAAACTGGTAGGCTTGGGCCCCGTCGTGGTCGAAATAGAACGAGTCCAGAAAACCGATCTGCTGGACGCAGCGCAGTGCCGGCTCCGGCGGCATGTAGGCAATTTGTGAAAGCTCGGCGAACAACAGCGACTGCTGCACGCGCGTCAGCTGGGCGATCGGCCCGGTGAGCCGCGAAAAGAGGTCGATTCCGTGATACCACGCTTGCTGTTCGGACTGGGCGGCATCGGTGCTCATGGCTGTGTTCCACAAAGGTCCCAAAAACGTAGCGGCGGGCCGGCCTTTCCCCGTCCCCCGCGGCGAATTCAGTCTCACGTGCCGGATCTTAGAACGGCACCACCATTTGCTTGACTTGCTTGGTTCCCCAGATATTGACTTCCTCGATGAACGAGTTGTCGGGGACGTCGATGCAATGCACCAGCGTGCGGGCGAAATCCTCGGCGCCGGGGAAGCCTTCCAGCCAGCTGTCGTCGATGCCGGCCGCCTCGCAGAACCCAGTCCGCGCCGCACCGGGGATGAACGAAGTGGCCTTGCCGCCCCACTCGGACATTTCCAGGTGCAGACAGCGGGTGAAGCCGACCATGCCTTCCTTGGCCGCCGTATAGACCGCCCACTTGGGCCAGCTGTGGTACGCACAGCCGCTGGAGACGTTGATGATGTGGCCGCTGCCCTGCAACTTCATCACCGGAATGACTTCGCGGCAGCCCTTCATTACCGACGTGAGGTTGACGTCGATGACGGTCTGAAGGTCCTCGTCGCTCATCTGCTCGACGTCCGCGATCTTGACGCCGGCGCCGTGATTGTTCACCAGCACGTCGATCCGCCCAAAGCGGTCCAGCGTCTGCCGGATGGTCTCCTTCCAATCGGCCGTGCTGACCGCGTCGGCGCGCACGGCCAGCAAGCTGTCGTGGGCCAACTGTTTTTCGGCCGCCTGCAGACGCTCCAGGTTGCGTCCCGTAATGACGACCTTGGCGCCTTGCTCCAGCAACAATTCGGCGGCAGACAGCCCGAACCCGGACGTCCCGCCCGTGATGACCACGACTTTCCCGCGGATGTAGTTCTTCATGAGAATCGGCTCCCTTGGGTCCTACGGTTTGCCTGCGAAGGGTACCATAGATTACCATTTGAACCGCTGCCGTGTAAGGCGACGTAGCCTGCCAGCGGCAATCGAAAACAGACGGGACTTGACAGAGGGGGAACCTCGTAATGGTGCGATTGTGTTTTGGGATTGTGGCCGTGTGCCTGTTTGTGAGTTCTGCGGCCGTTGCCCCCGCGGCGCCCTGGCATCATCCGCTGTCCCTGGACGGGATGGGTTGGTGGCAGAAGCGGGTGGCCGTCAAGGTGACCAACGACGGATCGGCTGAACTGGCCGGCTTCCCGGTGTCCCTGGCGGCTGGATCGGCTGCGGGGCAGATCCCCTTGGCGGGCCAGCAGGCCCAATCGCTGCGCGTGTGCGATGCGCGCGGGATCGAAATGCTGTTCGGGCTGCGGGACGCCGGCGGGGCGACTGTCGAACAAGGGCCGATTCCCGACGGCAGTATCCTGGTGATCCCCGTCGAGTGTCCGCCGCAGACGGCCGCCTTGTATTACGTGTATTTTGACAATCGGCGAGCGGGGCGGTTGCCGGATTTCCTGTCCGCACGCGTCGGCTTGACCAACGGCGACGTGGAACTGGGCGACGGCGATGCGCCGGCCGGCTGGCGGCATGACGAGGCGGACGACCAGCATCGGGCGTCCTGGAGCGAGGAGCATCCGCAGTCGGGACGCCGCTGTCTGAAAACAATCGTGGCCGCCGGCGCCGAGCCGACGTGGATTGCGACTCGGCAGGGAGACATCGCGATCGTCGGCGGCGCGAAGTACCGGGTGCAGGCTTGGGTCAAGGCGCAGGACGTGCGCGGCTCCTGTGGATGGTACTTGCACGCAGGAAACGAACAGCAACCGATGCTGACCGCTCCCATGCTGCCCGCTGGCGACGGCACGTTTGACTGGAAACAAGTCGTCCTGGAGTTCACGGCGCCGGTCGAGGCGGACCGGTTGAGTTTGGGCACCGTGCTCCGCGGCACGGGCACGGCCTGGTTCGACAATGTGTCGCTGGAATGTCTGGTGCCTGGTGCGGTGCGGACCGAGGTCTTGTCCGTCGAAACGGTTTCGATCCGCGAGTTGGGAACGGAGGCGAGTTGGTACAAGGCGGCGGGGGCAAAGGAACCGTCGTTGCCCTATCGCGCGGCCATCGGGGCGTTGAACCTGGGCGACGAGACCCACGAACGGACTGCCGTGGCGTTGGAACTGGGGCGGCTGCAAGCCCGGATGCGAGGCCGTTTGCATCCGGCTTCGCTGGTCCTGACGCACGAAGGCCGGCTGGTTCCGCATCAGCGGTTGGGGGATCAGCTCCTGTTTGCCGCCCAACTGCCTCCGCGTTCGTCCAGCACGTTTTACTTGTATTTTTCGGCTGCCGCCCCCGCGGCTTCCGCAGCGGTTCGAGAGGGGACGCCACTGGTCGATTCGGCGGTCAATCTCGTCCGCAATCCGAGTTTCGAAGCGGGCGAAGGGCTCCCGGACGCTTGGACCGCCAGCGGCGCGTCGCAGTCCCAAGCAGTCACCTTCGGCTTCGATGATTCGCGACGGGGACCTGGGGACAGCCGATGCGCCAAGATGCACGTGCCGGACGAGGCCGCCAGGAGTTGGCGCGGCTGGCGCCAGGACGTGCCCGTCCAGCCGGGCCGGACGTATTTGCTGTCGGCGTGGGTCAAGTGTCAGAGCGTGCGCGGCGGCGAAGTGCGGTTGCACGCGCATCGCCGCACGGCCGCCGGCCAACTGTCGCAGCAGGGCGGCTACGCCAGCGTCGGGCCGGGGCTCACGGGCAGTGCCGATTGGACGCTGATCTCCGGCATGTTGTCCATGCCCGAGGACACCACAACGCTGCAACTGCACTTGACAATGGACTGCACCGGCACCGTCTGGCACGACGGCGTGACGTTGTTCGACGTGGTGCCCGGCCAGTGCGTGGGACTGGAGTCGCAACACGCCGCGCCCGACGGCGGGCTGGCGGTCTGGCAAGTGCCGGCCGTGGTCAAGGTGTTTCAGGACGATTTGCCTTGCGACCAGGCTCGGCAGCAATCCAAACAGGCCCAACAACCTGTCACCGCGGAGATCTTCGCGGCCCGGAATGAACAGGAGTCGCTGCAGTTGGCAGTGCGGAGTCCGCGTGCCTTGAGCGGCGTGCAGATCGCGGTCGATCCGCCGGTCGGGCCTCAGGGCCGCGTTCTGAAAGATGTCCGCATCGAGGTCGTCGGCTACGTGCCGATCGACCATCCGAGCAGCTACTATCAAACCAAGGCCCCGGCCTGGCACCGTAAGGTCCCGGCCAATGCGGGCCGCGGGGACGGCTGGGCCGGTCTGTGGCCCGATCCGCTGCTGCCGCGTCAGACCGTGGATCTCCAGGCCAATTTGACGCAGCCGATTTGGGTCACCGTCAGCGTGCCGAAGGAGGCGCCGGCGGGCGACTATCAAGGTCGCGTGCGATTGTTGTCCTCCGGCCAGACGCTCGCATCCGTTCCCGTTCGGATTCACGTTTGGGATTTCACGCTGCCGGACGAGAATCATGTGGCCGCGATTTACGACGTGCGTTTCGGGCCGGATCGAGGCATCTGGGGCCAACCGCTGGATGCGATGTATCCGGAGATCATCCGCTTTCTGGCATCCCGGCGACTGTGTCCCGACACGATCCGGCCGGCGCCTGTGTTTCGCCGCGAGAACGGCAAGATCACGGCGGACTTTACGGATTTCGACCGCGCGGCAAAGGTGTACTTCGACGAATTGAAGTTCCCCTTCGCCTACACGCCTTGGAACCTCTACCTGTTCGGCTGGGGCCATCCGCCCAAAACGGTTTTTGGCGAGCGTCCGTACGAAGGCGAACCGCCGTTTGCCGCTGCCGATCGCAGGCGCCTGCGCCCGGAGTACAAACGGATCTACCAGGAATTGCTGCGACTGTACTGGGAACACCTGCAGGAAAAGGGCTGGCATCGCCGCATCGTGTTGTACATTTCGGACGAGCCGTTCGATCACCACGAGCACATTCGGCAGCAGATGAAAGCGCTGTGCGACATGATTCACGAGGTCGATCCGGAAATCCCAATCTACTGCAGCACTTGGAAGCACGTGCCGGATTGGGACCGGTACTTGGACATCTGGGGCATCGGCCACTACGGCTGCGTACCGTCGGAAAAGATGGCCGAGTTGCGGGCGGCCGGCGACCGCGTTTGGTTCACGACCGATGGCCAAATGTGTACCGACACGCCGTACTGTGCAGTCGAGCGGCTGTTGCCGCATTACTGTTTCAAGTACGGTGCGGAAGCCTACGAGTTCTGGGGCGTGTCCTGGCACACGTACGATCCGTACCGCTTCGGTTGGCATTCGTTCATCAATCAGAGCAGCGAGCCGGGCGAATCGTATTGGGTTCGCTACCCCAACGGCGACGGATTTCTGCTGTATCCCGGCCAGCCCATCGGGCACGCGGGTCCGGTCAGTTCGATCCGCCTGGAGCAAGCTCGGGAGGGCGTCGAAGATTACGAGCATCTGTTCCTGTTGAAGAGCCGGATGGAGGCTGGCCGAAGAGCGGGCAAGCCGACGGATGCCGCCGAACGGGCGTTGAACGACGCCCAAGAACTGGTCCAGATCCCGAACGACGGCGGCTACTATTCGACCCGCATTCTGCCGGACCCGGAACGTCTGTACTCCGTCCGCCGGGCCGTTGCGGCAGCGATCGAATTGCTGGGGCCGTAGACACACCTTTCCAGAATCAACACGAAATTACCGGCCGATGCCCATTTGACAGCCCCTGACACTTCAATAGAATAAGTCTAGTGCTCTGGCGACCGTGGATTGAGGGACGAAGGGCGGACTTTGGTCTGCCTTTGGGGCAGAGTGAATTCCGCCCTGTCCAGCAAGCCATGCCAGACAGGGCACCAGTTGCGGCACCCAAACCCAGGGTGCCAGACCGCGCAAGTCGGTTCCGGCAATGCCCCTCCGGGCGATTGACCCGCTTTCGCCGCTTGTCAGCGATTGGTTTCTGTGTCCTTACCAATGCGAGAGCGACGCTATGAGTACCGTACTGTTTGCTTGGATGCCCGGCATTTGGGAGTTGATGATTTGTTTGGCAATCATGCTGATTCTATTTGGCAATCGGTTGCCCAGCGTGATGCGGAGTCTTGGTGCCAGCGCCCGAGAGTTCAAGAAAGGCGCTGAAGGGATCACCGAAGACATCGAGGAGGCGACGAAGGCCACCACCCCCAACGAGTCGGCGGCGAAGTCGCTGCCTGAGTAAAGTCGGTTCGTCCATCTTGGCGGGACGCGGCTTGCCTTGGCGTTCAGAGGCATCCGAGTACGGTTAGAGAAACGTGCTCGGGATGCGCTTGCCATTTCCTCAGGATCGCCGCGCCGTTCCGCTGGCTCATACCGAGGGGGAGTCATCCATGTTTGGTCTTGGCATGCCAGAGCTGATTGTCGTCGGCATCATCGCCGTCTTGCTGTTTGGCAAGCGGTTGCCGGAAGTCGCCAAGTCGTTCGGCAAGAGCTATACGGAGTTCCGACGCGGCTTGACCGACATCCAGTCGCAGATGAACCTGTCCGACATCTACTCGACGACCAGCTACAACTCGTCCAGCTACACGCCTTCGAACACTTCGTCGGAGTACGACGAATACGAAGCGGCCTCGGCTCCCAAGTTCGAGCCGCCGCCGGGCGAACCCCAGTCGCCGCCTGCGGAAGCAGACACCACGCTGCCGGACGCTCCCAAGTTCGTGCCGCCGCCAGCCGAACCTCAGCCGGCGGCTTCGGAGTTGGACGCCACGCCGCAGATCACTTGACAGCGAGGGCGATGAGCCGGCTGTCGATGGCTCGGCCATTCAGAGACCGACCGGGCGGGACCCCAGACCCCGGTTAATCGCCCAGCGTCGATTTCTTCCGCAGGATGTGATGGTAGTGCTGGGCAAAGCGGTGGGCTTCGTCCCGCACGTACTGCAGCAATCGCAGGGCGAAGGCGTGGCGACTGAGCCGCAGCGGTTCTTCGGCGCCGGGCAGATAAATCTCTTCTTCGCGTTTGGCCAGCGACAGCAGTGTGGGCGGCTCAAGTTGCTGTTCCCGGAAGGCGGCCAGGGCGGCGTTCAACTGGCCTTTGCCGCCGTCGATCAGGAGGATGTCGGGAAAGAGTTCGTCCTGGTCGTGCAGTCGCCGGAAGCGCCGCGAGACGACCTCGTGGATGCTGCGGAAGTCGTCGATGCCCGTCACCTGGCGGATGCGGTAGCGGCGATAGCCGGGTTTGAAGGGCAGCCCGTCGATGAACTGCACCAGGCTGGCGACCGTCTGGTCGCCGCCCAGATGCGCGATGTCTACGCCTTCGATCGTGCGGGGGTCCTGCGTCAGATTCAGCACTTTGCGCAGCCCGGCCAGGCCTTTTTTCGGGTCCACGTAAAAGACCTCCGGCTGGGCGTGCGTATCCAACTCGCCGCGGTCATCCAGCGTCTGGAGCATGCGGATTTCGTCGCGCAGCGCTGCGGCCTTCTCGAACTGCCGCGCCTGGGCCGCTTCCTGCATCTCCGTGCGCAGCTGAGCCAGCAGTCGCTCCTTGTGGCCGTCCAGAAACATCTGCAGCCGCTTGATGTCCCGCCGGTACTCTTCTTTTCCGATCCGCAGATTGCAGGGCGCGGTACACTGGTGAATGCTCGCCAGCAGGCATGGTCGGAACCATCGCCAGCGTTCGTCGTTTTCGTCGATGTCCAAGCTGCACGTGCGGAACTTGAAAATCTTCTGCAGCGTCTGGACCGCCCCGCGCAGGGCGCCCGCCGAGGCAAAGGGACCGTACAGCTTGACGCCGCGATCCCGCGGCTCGCGCGTCACCTCGACCCGCGGAAAGTCTTCGCGGGTGGTGATCATCAGGTACGGGAACGTCTTGTCGTCCTTCAGCTCCTTGTTGTACTTCGGCTGGACGTCCTTGATCAACCGCGCCTCCATCAGCAGGGCGTCCACTTCGCTTTCGCATTCCACGTAGTCGATGTCGCAGATCTCGGAAATCCAATACGCCGTGCGCAGTTCCTCGGCGGCCGTCTTGGAGAAGTAACTGCCGGCCCGCGAGCGCAAGTTCTTGGCTTTGCCGACGTAGATCACGCGGCCGGCGGCGTCTTTCATGAGGTAGACGCCAGGGGTCTGAGGAAACTCGCGCACCTTGGCAGCCGCCCGCCGGAATCCAAAATCGTGGCGGGGCTCGACCTCGGCAGCCGCCGGTTCGTGTTCGTGTTGATCGTCATGCATGGTGGCCGTCCAGGACCCGTGCGATGTCCTTTCGCAATGCACCTAAAGCCGCGTCGAGCACCGGCTGCGCGGCGAGTTCCTGATCCATTCTCCGCAACGCCGCCAAATCGTCAACGTCATACCAGGCGGGCAGCACGCCGCATCGAACCCCGGCGGCCTGCAGTCGCGACTGTGTCTGACTCCAGACCAGCGGGGTGCTCCAAGCGACGTCGGTGAAGATCGGCGGCACCTGGCCTGCTGTGCCCACCAGATAATACCCGCCGTCGTCAGCTGGGCCCAGGACGACCGGATATGTTTTCAAGAGATCGAAAGCCTTGTTGACGTACTCCAGCGGCAGCGTCGGGGTGTCGGAGCCGATCAGCACCACGCGTCGAACGCCGTTGCGGAAGGCTGCGGCAAAATAGTGCTGCATCCGTTGGCCCAAATCCTCACCAGCCTGGGCCTCCAGGGACCAGGCCCCCGCCGCCAGCGCTGCAAATTCCGCCCGCCGTTCCGGCGGCGTATAGGCCAGCACGCGACGTTGCGCGACGCCCCGAAACCGCCGCAGCAGCGTGTCCAGAAATCGTTTGGACAGCCCGCTGGCCGCCGCGTGCCCGACCGTCGCTCCCAAACGCGTTTTGGCCTTGCCCGGCTGCCAGTACTTGGCACAGATCCCGAATTGGTCCATGGCCTCATGATAAGCTTGACGGCACAGGACGCAACGACTATCACAGAAGTTACTCCGGTTCCGAATCGCAAAACCCTGGGCACCTTCTGGGAGACGGTACATGAGCAAGCGGCGGATCACACGGCGGATTTTCGTGCGAGATACGGCGGTCATCGCGGCGGGGGTGGCCGCGGGCATCTCTGCGACTGCGGCGCCTCGGCGGATCGTGGCTGCCGGAGCCTCGGACGTCCCCGCGGAGGTCAAGAACACCCGCAACTACAATCCCCAGATGGAATATCGCCGCTTGGGCAAGACCGGCCTGTGGGTGTCCGCCGTGTGCTTGGGCGGTCACTGGAAACGGGTCGACAAGGTGATCAAGCTCCAGGGCGTCATGGACCCGTATCGCGGTTCCAAGAGTTCCATGGACATGGAGGCCTTGCGGAAGAATCGCGCTGAGGTAGTCAACCGTTGTGTCGAAGTCGGCATCAACTGCATCGACTTCGCGGGTGATGCGGAGCCAGAGATGTACTGCAGTGTCCTGAAGGACCGGCGCGACAAGTTCTACCTGGCGTACTCGCACCCGGCCAGCGAATTGCGCGTGCGGGAGAACTGCAACGCCAAGCGGTTGGTCGAGTTGTTCGAGGCGGGGCTGAGACGCTGCCAGCTGGAGTATGCGGACATCTGGCGGCTGATGGCTTACGAACGCGGCGGCTTGCACAGCCAGGCGGATGTCGATGCGATGGTCGAGGCCCTTGCCACCGCGCGAAAGAAGGGACTTTGCCGCTTCACGGGCTTCTCCACCCACGATCGCAGGTGGGCCAAGATGCTGATCGAAACCTACCCGGACGTGATGCAAATGCTGTGTACGCCGTACACGGCGGACACCAAAGCCCTGCCGCAGGACAGCTTGCTCGACGCGCTGCTCAAGCACGACGTGGGCATGTTGGGCATCAAGCCGTTTGCCAACAACTCGATCTTCCACGGCGACGGTTCGCCAGTCGGTCCGCACGTCGAAGAAGACGACCAGCGAGCCCGCTTGGCCATCCGCTCTATCTTGGGCAACCCGGCGGTCACCGCGCCGATTCCCGGCTTGATCACCGCGCATCAGGTGGACAACGCCGTGAGCGCGGTCCGGGAACGCCGCGAATTGGACGGCGACGAGCGAGCCGAACGGCAGCGTCTGGGCCAAGAAATGTGGGCGCGATTGCCCCCCGACTATCAGTGGCTGAAGCAGTGGGAATACGTGTAAGCATCGTTCGAGAAAGAACTGTCGCCTCGTCAGAGTAGCCATCACTCTCCGTGGGATGATCAGCAATAAACACTGGACAGTGATTTTCGAACGATGCTAAGACGCCACCGTCGGCCCGCCTCCTTTTTTATCCCGTAAAGGCCGTTTGTCATGGCTCGATGTCCGCGTCTGTCGTCCAATCGGTGTTTCCTGCTTGTCGCCGGCGTCGGCGGCGGATTCCTACTGCTGCTCTGGCTGCACGACGCGTCGGCCACGCCAGCCGAGCAGCCTGCCGCGTCCGCCGACGCGGCTCCTGCGGCGGACAAACCGCACTGCCAACCGGCGTCTGAACCGGCGGACAACTCCTACTGCTACGTCTGCCACGCGCCCTATGAACAGGAAGAACTGAGCAAGACGCACCAGCGTGCTGGTGTCGGCTGTGAGACCTGCCACGGAATGTCTGTGCAACACAGCGGCGACGAGGACGGCTTGACGCCCCCGGAGATCATGTTCCCGAAAGAGAAGATCGCCGCGTCGTGCCTGGCCAAATGCCACAAAAAGGAAGATCTGGTGGCCAGCGGCGATCACGACGAGGTCTTTGCCGCGGCCAAGAAGACCGACAAGACATGCACCGATTGCCATGCGGAAAAGCACCGCTTAAAGGTCCGCACGCGGATCTGGGACAAGGCCACCGGCAAGCTGCTTTCCGACGACGGCGTGCGGATGATGTACAAGGACTCCCCGGCCACCACGGGCGTAAGCACGCAGGCGAAACCCAAGCCGTAACGCGCCCGCCGTCGCCAACTCCGTCGCGCGATCCCACGGGCACGCGCCGTGAGTGCGAAGCCCTTGTCCCTGTCCGGCGACAAGATCAGAATGAACCCGGCAAGCTGACTGTGTGTCAGCACAAGTGGTTCTGCAACAACGGGGCGGGAGTTGGATCATGGCGGAAGGCGTGTATCGGGGGCCGCTGGAGCAAGTCAACGAATGCTGTTGGCGGATTCCCCAGGGCTACAAGCCGGGCATGCGCGTCGATGGGTTGATCTTCGCCAGCGAGAAAATGATCGAGGAGATCAAAGCCGACCAGGCGCCGGAGCAGGTTGCCAACGTGGCCTTTCTGCCGGGCATCCAGCACGCCAGCCTGGCGATGCCCGATATCCACTGGGGCTACGGCTTTCCGATCGGCGGCGTCTGTGCGACGGATCCGGCCGAAGGCGGTGTGATCTCGCCGGGGGGCGTGGGTTACGACATCAACTGCGGCGTGCGGCTGATGCGGACAGACCTGTTCTATCAGGATGTGAAACCGCACTTGCAGCAACTGATGGACCTGCTGTTTTCCCAGATCCCCGCCGGCACGGGCCGCGGAGGCAAGTATCGCTACAGCCCGAAAGAACTCCGCAAGCTGATGACCGACGGCGTGGGCTACCTGCGGGATCGGGACCTGGCGACCGAGGGCGACGTGGAACATACCGAGGCGGGCGGCTGTCTGCGGGACGCCGAGCCGCAGTACGTCAGCCCGCGGGCGCTGGAACGCGGCGCGGACCAGTGCGGAACCCTGGGTTCGGGCAACCACTTTGTGGAAGTGCAGGTCGTCGAGGCGATCTTTGACGACCGGGCGGCCCACGTCATGGGCCTGGAAAAAGACATGCTCTGCGTGATGATCCACTCCGGCTCGCGCGGGTTGGGCTACCAGGTCTGCGACGACTCGCTGAAGAAACTCCGCGGCGTGCCGGAGAAATACGGCATCCACTTGCCCGACCGCCAGCTGGCATGCGCTCCGCTCGACAGCCGCGAGGGCCAGCAGTACCTGGGGGCCATGTGCGCGGCGGCGAACTTTGCCTGGTGCAACCGTCAGTTGCTGATGTGGCAGGCGCGGGAGTCGCTGGCCGCCGTGTTCGGACGCAGCTGGCAACAACTGCGGATGAACCTGGTGTACGACGTCGCCCACAACATCGCCAAGTTCGAGCGTCACACGATCGGCGGGCGGGACCGTCAGGTCTGGGTCCATCGCAAGGGTGCGACGCGGGCCTTTCCCGCGGATCATCCGGAAACACCTTCGGCCTACAAACAGATCGGCCAGCCCGTGATCATCCCCGGCGACATGGGCCGGGCCAGCTGGGTGCTGGTCGGGCAAGCGGGCAGCATGGAACAGACCTTCGGCACGTGCTGTCACGGAGCGGGACGCCGCATGAGCCGCACGGCGGCAATCCAACATGCACAGGGCCGCCGGATCGATCAGGAGCTGGCCGCCCAGGGCGTGATCGCCCGCGCCCGCAGTTGGCGCGGCCTGGCCGAAGAACAACCGGCCGCGTACAAAGATGTCAACCTGGTCGTCGACGTCGTCCACCGAGCGAATCTGGCGTCCAAGGTCGCCCGCCTGCGGCCCATCGGGGTGGTGAAGGGGTAGCCAGGTTTCCGAGCCCGCGAAACGAGAACATCGCAGCACGTTGGCAAGCACTATTGTTCCGAAAGTCGGTTGGCACGGCAAGTGTCCAGGGGCGTCGCGCGTTTAGGCAGCCCTCGTGGCGGGAGAGTGGCCGTAATGGACGCAAGTTTCGAGGCGGTGGTCAATGAAATCCTGCTCGCGAAGGAGACGGCGGGGAAGTTCGCCCAGGAGACGGGGGCGGAGTTGGCGACGCCAAGCGTCAAAATTGCCGGCTTCACGGCTGGCCTCAGCCAGCTTGGCCGGGAGCGACTCCAGATTGCCGGCTGCAGGTGTCGCCCGGTCGCGACCTTCCGTGTCCGCAGCCAACCTTTGCCGACGGGAAGCGCCTCGCCGTAAGGGGCGTCCGCGCCTGGGACGCGGATGCCGACCTGGTGATTCTGCAACTGGACAACCCGCCCACGGAAACGAAGGTCGCGACCCTGTGCAGCGAAAGCCCGCGGCCGGTGGGGGCGGAAGTCATCGCGATCGGGCATCCGAGTGGATTTCGCTTCGCGACGACGCCGGGCGCGATCAGCGCGGTGTACAGGACCGATGAATTGCCCGATCTGTACCGCAGCGTCGTGGAAGCGCCGGACGAGCACGTGTGGCTGCAGAAAAAGGAAAAGGGATCAGAAAAAAAGGTCAGGACCCATTTCCCGGGAACCGGCGCTCCGAGTGCTTCGCACAAATGAGTCTCGCCCCCTTTTTCTACTCTGCCAGGCGGTCGGCCTCGGCGCAGGCTTCCAGCGCGCGCTGGCTGCAGAAGCGGGTCAGCAGGGCGCGCGCGGCGGCGGGGTCGGTGGGCCAGAGTTTCAAGGCCTCGGCTTCGATCTGGGCTTGCTCCTGCATCAGACGACGCTCCATCGCCGACCAGATTGCCTGGACGGCGGTGATTCGTTCGGCGTAGGACTGGTCCACGACTTGAGCCAGGCGTTTGAACTTCCACCAGGCCCGCGCATCATCGGGCTGGAAGATGTCGCTTGCCGGCTGGAAGTGGTGCTGCAACGAGAGCAGTTCTGCCGGGTCGCCGCGGCGGCCGTAGCTTTCGGGCGTTTCCGTGACGGCGACGTGCCAGGGCGTCAAAACGCTGATGTCGGGCCGGCCCGTCGTGCGCCAGTAGACGCAGCCGATCTCGCTCGGCAAGCCGGGCCGCAGTTGGAACACGGCCGCTTCCTGGGTCGTCTTGCCGAACATGGCGGCCACTCCGCCCGGATCGCGCAGCACCGCAGCGACGTCGGCCACGGACAGTCGCTGGCGCGGGCGGACGGCGAACGCCAACGGTTGTTCCGGCGGCCATTGGCCCGGTTTGCCGGTAACGAGTTCCTGGCCGCGGAACTGGCGCCCGTCGGGCTTCGTCCGTTCCGGGGTCTGGTAGGCCAGGCGGAAGCTGAACGGCCGGCCGCCGGCCGGATCGTACCAGCCGCGCTGCGTGGCGTAGCTGATCAGGTCGGGCGAGGCGCGGAAGTTGGCCCGGTCGGCCAGGTCGATCTCGCCGATGATGTGCCGGGCGGGCAGGATCACGACCGCGTCGTCGGGCACGCGCTGGGCCACCCACCGCCGGCCCGCGACGACCTCGACGATCCAAGCCTCTCGCGGATCGGCCACCGCGTAGGTCCGGCCCGAATGCGCGTAGCCGAAACGTTCGACCAGTTGCCCCATCAGCTCCATGCCCTCGCGGGCCGAGCGGGCCCGCTGGGCGACGAGTCGGCGGAGCATGTAGGCGATTCCGCCGTCGCGGATTTCGCCGCGGGCGACCAGCGCGTCGTAGCTGTCTTCGCGCGTCATGCACTGGATGCTGGCGATGGCCACGCCCCATTCGTTCAGGTATCCGTCGCTGAATTCGAGGCCCGGATTCTCGCTCCACAAGAAGGCCCCGGTTTCGGGCACGGCTTCGAGCCGGCCGCCGCGATGAAGGTCCACCTTGACATCCGCCTTCGACCGCAGTCGCGGGATCTTGCGGAACTCAAGCACTCGATCCAACGCGTTCTCCTCGTTGTGGCCCAGCAGGACCGAGCCGTCGGCGGAGGCCAGACGGCCCACGACGATGCCGTCGCAGGCGGGCCCGGCAGGAGCAGTCGCGAGAATCAGGACGCCAATCAACAAGCCTTTGCAGAAGTCGAACATGGCCTTCTCCGGCGGGGGAAAATCGGTTGGAACGAGCAATTCGCATCAGCTTAACGAAACGCGCGGCGACGGGCAAGAAACGATCCGGCGTCGTTCGAGGAATCCACGGGCAGTTCCTGGGCGGACGCCCGGCCGGCGGCTGGTGAGAAAGAGAATCCGTTCTGCTTTCGTTCCGGTTGCGGGCTGCCTGGGGGGCCTTCCCGTTTCTGTTCGCAGCTTGTGGCCGGGGGGGCAGGTTGTGAACCGGCCGGGCGGGCTGTAAACTCCTGCCAACTCGCGCGCTTCGCGTTCAGGCCGTGCGACGACTCAGGCCGCAAGGCCGCGTTCAGTCCCAGGATTCGTCCCCGCGAACCACTAAGAGGAATATCGAGATGCAGCACTGCCAGCGCCGCCATCCAGCCTCGGGTCTCGTGTCCCTGCTGTTGCTCCTGGGCATTCTTGCCGGCTCGACGACGGGCAACAGCGGGCCGTCGTTTGCGGCGGACGGTTCCGGGCTGGAAGCCGGCCCGAGCGCGGCGGCGGACGGTTTGATCGCTTCACCCGAACCCGATTGGCCGCAGTGGCGAGGTCCCCGGCGCGACGGGATCTCCGGCGAAACGGGGCTGCTGTCGACTTGGCCCGAAGACGGTCCTCGGCTGCTGTGGAAGGCCGACGGGCTTGGCCAAGGCTGGTCGTCGCCGATCATCGTGAAGGAGCGGTTGTACGTGACGGGAGACGTGGGCGACGACCTGGTCGTGTTCGCCTTGGACCTCGACGGCCGGCGGTTGTGGCAAGCCCGGAACGGGGCAGCCTGGCAGGCGTCCTTTCCCGGCGCCCGCGCCAGCTGTGCCTACTCCCAAGGCCGGCTGTACCATTTGAACGCGCATGGCCGTCTGGCCTGTTTGGACGCCGCCGACGGACGCCAGGTGTGGGCCGTGGACGTGCTGGAGCGGTTCGACGCCCAGAACATCACGTGGGCCGTCAGCGAGTGCCTGTTGATCGACGGCCCGCGTGTGATTGTCACGCCGGGCGGCCCCCAGACGCTGGCGGCGGCGCTCGACAAACAGACGGGGCAGACGGTGTGGACCAGCGGGCCGCTGGAGGGCGACCGCACCTCCCACGCTTCGCCCATCTTGTTTCGCTACGCGGGGCACCGGCTGATCGCCGGCTGTTCGTCGGGACACGGCTTCGGCCTCGACGCGGATCGCGGACAACTGCTGTGGAGCGTGCCGCTGAAGAACGTCTACGGCACGAACGTGTCCACCCCGATCTACGGCGGCGGACGCGTGTACTACGTCACGCCGTACGCCGAGGACGGGCGGGCGTACGGGCTGCGGGCCGCGGGGGACCGGATCGGCGCCGAACAGGTGTGGCATTCGCCCTTGGACACGGTGACCGGCAGCGGCGTGCTGGTCGGCGACACGTTGTATGCCGCAGGCTATCGGCGCAACAAGCGGTGGCTGGGCGTCGATTGGGCGACCGGCCAGACCAGGTGCGAACAGCCGGCGTTTACGACTGGGGCGGCCGTCTTCGCGGATGGCCGGCTGTATGTCTTCGACGAGACGGGCATGGCGGGGATGCTGACCCCCGACGCGAACGGCCTGCAGGTCGCCGCTCGCTTCCGGCTGGTGACGAGGCGAGTCCGCGACGCTTGGGCGCACCCGGTGCTGCTCGACGGCCGGCTGTACCTCCGCTACCACGACACGCTGTGGTGCTACGACGTGAAACAGCCTTAATGCAGCTGGGTCAAGCGGCGGAGTTCGGAGGCCAGAAAGAAGGATCCCGCCACGCAGATCAGATCGTCCTCAGAAGCCGTCGCGCGGGCCAGGTCCCAAGCGCGGAGCGAGTCGCCGCGGGTCAGCACTTGACAGGCCGGCGCGCTGTCGCCGGCCAGCAGTTGCTCGGCGGTCGCCCGCAGCTTGTCCGGGTCGGCCGCGCGCGGGTTGTTCCGAAACCGTGTCAGGATCGCCACGTCGAATTCCCCCAGCAAAGGCGCCAGCATGGCGGCCACATCCTTGTCCTGGCTGGCGGCGAAGACCAGAATCCGGCGGCGCCGGCCGTTTCGGGGATACGTCTCCCGGATGACCTCGATCAACGCCTGCATCGAGGCGGCGTTGTGAGCGGAGTCGATGATCACCGTCGGCCGCTGCTGGACGACCTCGGCGCGGGCCGGCACTTCCACCTGGGCCAGACCGCTCCGGACGGCGACCTCGTCCACTTGCCAACCCTGCTCGCGCAGCCGGCCCAGCGTAGCCAAGGCCACGGCTCCGTTGGCGGCCTGGTGCCGGCCGATCAGCCCGATTCGCAGGCCGCTCAATTCACGTCGGCCCTCCGCGGCTTCTTCCCAGTAGTCGAATGCAGACCAGCCGTGCGGCCAGGGAGAATGCGACGCCGGATCGCACAGCGGCAAATGCGACCCGCCGTAGCGATGCGAGAAATGCGTGCCGGCGACGTAACACGCACAGCCGTTACGGGTGGCCGTCTGTTGGATCACGCCCAGCGGTTCGGCTTCGGTAACGCCGGTCACCACCGGCACTCCCGGCTTGACAATCCCCGCCTTTTCGGCAGCGATGGAGGCCAGCGTGTTGCCCAACTGCCGCATGTGATCGAAGCTGATGCTGGTGATCACCGAGACTTCGGGGCAGCAGATGTTGGTGGAATCCAGACGGCCGCCCAAGCCGACTTCGAGGACCGCCGCATCGACCTGATGGGAGGCGAAATGAAGCAGGGCGGCGGCCGTTGTGATTTCGAAGTAGGTCGGCCCCTGACCGTCGTCGCCGCGCGTGTGACAGGCGACGTCCATCGCGTCCACGGCGGGCCGAATCCGGCGGATCAACTCGACGAATTCCTGCTGGCTGCACAGCCGGCCGTCGATCTGCAGACGCTCTTCGACGCAAGTCACGTGGGGCGAGATGTACAAGCCCGTGCGGTATCCAGCCGCGCTCAACACGGCGGCGATCATCGCCGCCGTGGAGCCCTTGCCCTTGGTTCCGGCCACGTGGACGATGGGGAATCGCTCGTGAGGATCTCCCAGCCGCGAAGCCAACTCCCGCATGCGGTCCAGCTTCAGCCCGCGCAGCCGGTCCGGCAGGCGATCGGACCGTTCGTAATCGATCCGCCCGAAGAGAAAGGCCAGTGCGGCGTCGTGATCCACGATGTCCGGGGCAAGGGGCATGGCATGTCGTCCTGGATGAGGATCGGCCAGACGTTCCCGTAGGATCAGACCGCCGCGCCGCTCGGCAGCGCCGCGGCGGCACGGACGGAGATTCGATATTTCCATCGTACGGTGGCCGGAAGGCTCAGCGTACGCCAATCGGGAGCGATCGCTACGCAGAGGCCGGCCGTTTCGATCCGGGCCGGAGGCCCGTCTGCCGCCGGCTCGACGTTCAAGGCCACTCGGCCCGGCAGCGTCAAGCCGCCGTCCGGCGCCGCCTCGACGCCGGCGTCGGGAATCGCGCGATAACGGCTGCCCAGCCACCGCGGCGGGCCCTGCACTCGGCAGGCGGCGTCGAACGTCACGCTCGTCGTGGCCGCGTCCACTTCGACGCTTTGCGACCAATGACTCTGGCCGGCCATCCCCACCAGCAGCGCGCCGGGCCGTCCCGGTTGGAGTTCCTCCAGACTCAACTGCTGCAGCGCCGGGCTGGCGGGCCAGGGATCCTGGCCGCGGCCCAAGTCGGCCCTCAGGCAGACGGTTGCCTCGCGCCCCTCCAGATAGGCGATCTCGTGCCCGAACCGGTCCTCGTCCCACAGGAACGTGACGCGCAACCCGCGCCCGTCGCGGCCGACCACCTCCAGGATTCGCGCCGCAGCGTCAGTTGGACTCACGGTCCGCCACCTTTGCCGGCGCAGCGTCTTGCTGGACCCGCCAACGCAAATACGAGTCGAGAAAGGGCTGCAGGTTGCCGTCCAAGACGCTGTTGAAGTTGCCGACCAGATAGCCGGTCCGCGCATCCTTGACCCGTTGATCGGGATGCAGGAAATAGTTGCGGATCTGCGATCCGAACCCGACGCGGGCCTGCTTCTGATACTTTTCGGCCTGCTCCGCCTCGCGTTTCTCTTCTTCGACGCGAGCCAGCCGGGCCCGCAGCATCTTCCAGGCGGTCGCCCGGTTCTTGTGCTGGCTGCGCTCATTCTGGCACTGGACGACGATGCCCGTCGGGAGGTGTGTCAGCCGGATGGCGCTGCTCGTCTTGTTCACGTGCTGGCCGCCGGCGCCGCTGGCCCGAAAGACGTCTTCGCGCACGTCCTTCTCCGCGATGTCGATGCCGATGTCCTCGGACACCTCCGGGGACACATCGATCGCCGCGAAACTCGTCTGCCGCTTGCCTTCCGCGTTAAAGGGGCTGATGCGAACCAAACGGTGCATCCCCGTCTCGCCTTTCAAGTACCCGTAGGCCATGGGGCCCCGAATGGCGATCGTCGCATTGCTGATCCCGGCTTCCTCGTTGTCGTTGCGGTCAAGCAGCGCCACGGTGTAGTCGTTTTTCTGAGCCCACTGGATGTACATCCGCAACAGCATCTCGGCCCAGTCGGCCGCGTCCGTGCCGCCGTCGCGGGCGTTGATGCTGAGGATGGCCCCACGCTCGTCATGGGGACCGTTCAGCAGCGCCCGCAACTCCAACTCCTCCAGCCGTTGCTCCAGCCGCTCGACTTCCGCCAGCACCTCGCCGGCGGCCGACTCGTCCTCTTCCGCCAGCTCCAGCAGCGCTTCCAGATCTCCCGCCGCGGCGATCAATTCCGCCAAGGGCTCCAGCACCGACTTCAGCGACTTCAACTGACCGACCGTTTCCTGCGCCCGCTCCTGGTTATCCCAGAAGCCCGGCCCGGCCATGCGGGTCTCGATCTCGGAAACCTGTTTCTTGCGGTTGTCGTAGTCAAAGACTGTCTCGAAGCTGTACGAGTCGCTCTTGAATCGACTTGGCTCGATCGAACATTTGCGTTTCCATGCGTTCCTCAGAACTTCAGACAGCAAAAGGCTGCAAACTGCGGACATCTCCGCCGCGCGGCACAAATCCGCGTCAGCGTGTATCTTATCGCCAAACGCCGCGCCGTGAAAAGGGGCATTGCCGTCGTCCCGTTGCCCCGCCCGCCGTCCCCCGCCCGCCGGAGAACCGTGGCGCCGGTTGCCAGGGTGACCGGATCGGCCTAAACTGCCCGCACGCGGAAAGGCCCGACGGGACGGGCGGCGTTTTCGGTCAACGGCTTGCCCACTGGCCGCAAGTTGGACCGGAAACAGCGCGAGATTCCAAATCGGTCGTCCTCAGTCCACCATGCCGGAGATCCATGTCACGAGTCGTCTTGGCCATGTCGGGCGGCGTCGATAGCAGCGTAGCCGCCCACTTGTTGCTGCAGCAGGGGCATGAGGTGATCGGCGTATTCATGCGGCGCGGCATTCCACCCCCGGCCGCTGAGCGTGCGGAGTCCGGTCCCGCTTGCACGCCTTTGTCGGCGACCGCGGAGCCCGCCTCGGCCAGCGGCCCGCGGTGGAGCAGCGCCGACGACACGCAAGACGTGGGCCGCGTGGCCGAGCGTCTCCAGATTCCCTTTGAAGTCCTCGACCTGCGGGCGGAATTCTCGCAGATTATCGACTATTTCGTGACCGAGTACACGGCGGGCCGCACTCCGAACCCCTGTGCGATGTGCAACGCCCGGCTGAAATTCGGCCGGTTGTTCGGCTTTGCCGACAGCGTCCACGCGGAATTCCTGGCCACGGGGCATTACGCCCGCGTGCTGCCCGCTGCTGGTTCCGACCTTCCGGAATTGCACCGCGGCGTGGACGCAGCCAAGGACCAGTCGTACGCTTTGTTCGGTATCCAGCGGCAGATGCTGCGGCGGATGCTGCTGCCGATCGGCCAGTACGAGAAGCCGCAGATCCGCGAATTTGCCGACCGACTCGGTTTGCCCGTCGCGGACAAGCCCGACAGCCAGGAGATCTGCTTTGTCCCGCCGGGCGAGCATGACCGGTTCGTGCGCGAGCATCGCGACGCCGCGATCGACACCAGCGGAGACTTCGTCGGCGTCGACGGCCGCGTGTTGGGCCGGCACGCCGGGATCGAGCGATTCACGATCGGCCAGCGCCGCGGGCTGGGCATCGCGCTGGGCCAGCGAGCCTTTGTGGTTCGCATCGAGCCGGACACGAGGCGCGTCGTGATCGGCAGCCACGACGATTTGGCTCGCCGGGAATTGACCGCCGAGCGCACGAATTGGCTGGCCGATCCGCCGGCGGGCGAGTTCCGCTGCCAAGCCAAGATCCGCTACAACGCGCAGGCCGCTCTGGCCACGGCGGAAATTCTCCCCGGAGACCGGCTGTCCGTCCGTTTTGACGAGCCGCGGTACGGCGTGGCCCCCGGCCAGGCGGTCGTGTGCTACGACGGCGCCCGCGTCCTCGGCGGCGGCTGGATCGAGTCGTAAACGCCGTTCGAGAGACAAGCCGGCGAACCGGGATGGCCCGACCAAAGGCCGTCCGGCTGTGGGCTCAACATCCCCGGCCCGAAAGGCCAGCGGCGTCCAGTTCCGCAAAGTTCTTCAGCATCCGCAAGCCGTGACGCTGACTCTTTTCCGGGTGGAATTGAGTTGCGCAGACGTTGTCGCGCCAGATCATGGCGCAGAACGGGCGATGGTATTCCGTTTCGACGGCCACCACGTCCGGATCGTCCGGCAGGACGTAGTACGAATGGACGTAGTAGAAATGCGTGCCGTCCTCGATGCCGGCCAGGATCGGCGCCGGCCTGCGAATCCGGGCCTGGTTCCAGCCCATGTGCGGGACTTTGTACTCGGCCGGCACCTCGAACCGGACCACCTGGCCGTGGACGATTCCCAGGCCCTGGTGCTCGCCGCCTTCGTAGCTCACGTCGAACAGCAGTTGCAGTCCCAGGCAGATCCCCAGGAACGGCTTGCCGCTGGCCACCGCGTCGGCGATGGGACCGATCAAGTCACGATGCCGCAGTTCAGCGATCGCGTCCCGAAACGCGCCGACGCCCGGCAACACGATCTTGTCGGCGTGGGCGATCTGCCGAGGATCGCACGTGATCACGGCCTCGTGGCCGACTTTCTCGAAGCCCTTTTGCACGCTTCGCAAGTTGCCCATTTGATAGTCGATGATGGCGATCATGAGTTCGTTTTCCATCGGCCTGAGACTGCGGGGCGATTGTCGCTGGCAGGACACCCGCCGCGGCGTAGAAGTTTACGCGCAGGCATTCTATCCCGGATCGGTCCCGATTCGTAGGGCACACTCCGGCCCGGCGACATTGACGCCGGTCGGCTTTTGCCCCATACTCTCTCGAACGTTGCCTCCCCTGCGAAAGACGGAGAGGTTCCAGTCCAGAATCCAACCTCTGAAATCCCGGATTCCCCCCCATGTCCACGATTCAGCAATCCGACTTGCAAGCCTACTGTCTGGGTGTGGCGCAAGCTGCCAAGACGGCGGCCGGGCGATTGGCTCTGGCCAGCGGAGCCCAGAAAGACCAGTGGCTCACCTCGTCGGCCCGCCTGCTCCGCGAGCGCAGCGCGCAGATCCTGGCGGCCAACGCCCAAGATCTGGCGGCCGCGCCCGGCTTTGGCCTGAGCGACGCCCAGGTCGACCGCTTGCGGTTGACGTCCGCGCGCATCGAGGGCATCGCCGCGGCGCTGGAAGAAATCGCCATGCTCCGCGACCCCGTGGGGGAGATCATCGAGTCGTGCCTGCGGCCCAACGGCTTGGAAGTCAGCAAGGTCCGCGTGCCCTTGGGAGTGGTCTTCTTCATCTACGAGTCGCGACCCAACGTGACCGCCGACGCGGCGGCGATCTGCGTCAAGAGCGGCAACGCCGTCATCCTCCGCGGCGGCAAGGAAGCCGCCCACTCCAGCCGAGTCATCGTGGAACTGCTGACCGAGGCCGCCGCGAGGCATGGCTTGCCGGCGGAGGCGGTCCAGTTGGTGGCCACGGCCGACCGCGACGCCGTGGGGCATTTCCTGTCGCTGCCGGAGTACATCGACGTGGCGATCCCCCGCGGCGGAGAAAGCCTGATCCGCCGCGTGGCGGCCGAGGCCAAGATGCCGGTGATCAAGCACTTCACCGGAAACTGCCACGTGTACGTCGATGCCTCGGCCGATTTGGACATGGCGGAAACGCTGACGGTCAACGCCAAGTGCCAGCGGATGGGCGTGTGCAACGCTTGCGAGTCGCTGTTGGTGCACCGCAAGGCGGCCCAGGAATTCCTGCCGCGCATCGGAGCGGCCCTGCAACAGCGCGGCGTCGAACTCCGCGGCGACGAAGCAACCTGCACGCTGGTCGCCGGCGCCAAACCGGCCACGGAAGAGGATTACTACGCCGAGTACCTGGGGCCGGTCATCTCGGTCAAGGTGGTCGAGTCGTTGGACCAGGCGATCGCGCACATCAACCAGTACGGTTCACACCACACGGACGCCGTCGTCACCGGGGATCTGGCCGCAGCCCGCAAGTTCACCCGGTGCGTGGACAGCTCGGCCGTGATGGTCAACGCCAGCACGCGCTTCAACGACGGCGGCGAATTCGGCTTGGGCGCGGAGATCGGCATCAGCACCGACCGCTTCCACGCCCGCGGCCCCTGTGGCTTGAAGGAACTGACCACCTACAAATACGTGGTCTTCGGGGAAGGCCAGGTGCGGACATGAACGAACCGCTCGTGTACCTCAGCGGCCAGATGAAGCCCGCCTCGCAGGCGCACCTGGCCATCTACGACGCCGGCGTCGTGCTCGGAGCTACGGTCACCGAGATGACGCGCACGTTCCATCGCCGGCTGTTCCGGTTGGACGACCATCTGGACCGGCTGTTCCGTTCGTTGCGCTACGTCCGCCTCGACATCGGCATGACCAGGCAGGATCTGGCGGCCGTTTCGCAGGAACTGGCGAGCCACAATGCGGCCTGGCTGGAGGCAGGCGGTGAACTGGGCCTGATTCACTTCGTTACCCCCGGCGAGTATCCCGTGTACGCCGGTTCGGCCGCACAGAACGTCCGCACAACGCCCACCGTCTGCGTGCATACCTTCCCGCTGCCGTTCCCCCTGTGGGCCGAACGCATCCGCTGCGGTGCGCACGTGGTCACTCCCTCCATCCGGCACGTGCCGCCGCAGTGTTACGACCCGAAGATGAAATACCGCAGCCGCATGCACTACTACCTGGCGGACAAGGAAGCCCAGTTGGCCGACCCCAACGCCATCGCCCTGTTGCTGGACCTGGACGGCAATGTGACGGAGACAAGCGGCGCGAACTTCCTGATGGTCGAACGCGGCACGATCGTCTCGCCCAGCCTGCGAAACACGCTGCCAGGGATCAGCCGCGCCACGGTGATCGAGTTGGCGGCCAAGCTGGGCATTCCGTTTGTCGAGCGCGACGTGCAGGTCTACTCGGTGATGAACGCCGACGAGGCCTTCCTGGCCAGCACCCCGTACTGTCTGATGCCCGTGACGCGGATCAACGGCGTCGAAATCGGCGACGGGCGGCCCGGTCCGGTGCTGCGGCAATTGCTGGACGCCTGGAACGAACTGGTCGGGCTGGACATCCACGCCCAAATTCTGGGATCGGCGATTCCGGGATCGGCGCAAGACGGACGCGAAATGAAACGCGAAAGCTGAGCCAGAGGTCACCGTTGAGCCCGGCGTGGGGACGCGAAAGCGGCGGCCTGCAGCGGTGGCGGAGTTGAGCTTGGGCGACCGGGGACTGTGGCGGAGCGGGGACTGTGGTGACTGGGGACTGTCGTGACTGGGGACGAGCGGCGGCGAGCGTGGGCGCTTCGGTTGCTCACGGCGTATCGGAGTCCAGTTGCTCCAGCGCTTCCTTGGCCTTGACGTGGCCCTGGTCGGCCGCCTTGCGATACCACTTCTTGGCTTGTGCCAAATCGGCTTTCACGCCGATGCCGTAGGCGTAGTTCATGCCCATCGCGTATTCCGAATCCGCATGGCCCTGCTCGGCTGCCTTGCGATACCACTTGATGGCTTCGTCGTAGTTCTGCGGAACCTGCATCCCATAGGCGTAGCAGGTGGCCAGGGCGTGTTGGGCGTCGGCGCAGCCTTGGCGGGCGGATTTCTCGTACCACTTGCGAGCCTCGGCAAAATCATGCACCACGCCCCGACCGTTTTCGTAGCAGCGGGCCAACCGGAACTGTGCTTCGGCGTCGCCCTTGCTGGCCGCGGCCCGATACGCGTCGGCCGTGTCCGACTCGGAACCGGCGTCCGCGGCGCTGTCCTTGTGCGCGCGTTCGCGGCGGAACGCCTTCAAGGCCTCTTTTTCATCGCCGAGGATATCCGCCAGGGTATCCAGCCGGACGATCCGCAGCACTTCGCGCATCGTTGCGTCCACGTTGCACATCTTCAGGCCGACCTGATGCGAAAGGCACCGCTTGGTGAGAATCGCCAGTTGGCCGAGCATCGCCGACGACATGAACGTCACGCCTTCGAAGTTCAGCAGCATCTGCCTGACGTTCGGCTGGCTGCCCAACTCGATCAGCTCCGCTCCAATGTCGCGGATCCGAACCTCGTCGGACAACTCCGTGTCCACGAATCTGACGACTATCACCCCGTCGCGAAATTCTGACTTCGTTGCTGCCATGAAAGCACCCTTCTGACGGTCACGCTCCGGGCCACTCCGCGGAATTCAAAAGCCATTCGGCAAACTTCGCGGCATCCAGCGCAAAAAATACCGCTTGGGACGGCTGTGGTCAAGAATGGCAATCCGGAATTCCTTCCTTAAGGAGGGGCCGCCAAGTCGGTTGCAGGATGTCTGTGCCGTCGCATTGCTCAGCCGCTTTCAGACCGCGGTCGCTTGCCGGATCGGAGTTGGCCGTCGAGGCTTCGGGCGCAGGGTTCCGTTTCAGACCGCCCATTCCAAGGACCGAACGCGGGTCCGAAGAAAGGCGGCGGTGATGATGCAGCGTTCGAGACACAGGTCGCGTACGCCGTGAAGAAGACAGACCCGATCCGATATTCTGGAAATCCGGCAAGCTACCGCGATTGGGCGACGGCGGACTTAGCAACGGACGCCGAAATAACTTCCCCGTTTCGGCGGAACCTGGCGGCAAGCCAAAGCACTCGTTGACTCGCAAGCTGAAGTCCGCAGCAACTTTGCGGGGGCAGCCTCCTCCTGGCCACCACGCTGCTCGCCAGCGTGGAACGGTGTTCAAAACCAGAGATCTCCGCGAAATCGGCTTCTTCGCCACCACGCTGCTCGCCAGCGTGGAACGGTGTTCAAAACCAGAGATGTCCGCGAAATCGGCTGCTTCGCCACCACGCTGCTTGCCAGCGTGGAGCGGTGTTCGAGATGCTGGACGCAGTGGCTGGACGACGGCTCGGACTGGGCGGGCGGCTGGTGCGGAACATGGCTCCACGCTGGCAAGCAGCGTGGTGGCCGAAGTCCGGGAAGTTATCTCGGCCACCGTTGCTGGGATGGTCGGCAATAGACACTGGACAGTTATTTCTCGAACGATGCTAAGTCGCGGTGACGCGGCCGGTCTGGACGTGGCCGCGGCGGCATGGGAACGGACTGTCGAGCATCCCCGCTTCGCCGCCTCGGACGCTCGTTTCCAACTCGGGGTTTTGAACGACGCGGGCGGGGTGTTCCTGCGCCGTTACTGGGCGCGTGCTCGTCAGGAGGACTTGAACCGCGCCCTGGCCCTCTGGCAGCAGGCGGTCCAGCGCACGCCGCCGGACGCGCCCGACCTGCCCTCACGACTGAACAACCTGGGCACCGGCCTGCGCTCCCGCTATGCGCGCACCGGTCGTCTGGAGGACCTGGAGGAAGGACGGACGGCGTACGAGCGGGCCTGTGAAGCGGGTGTGCTGGTGGCGCCCGCGCACGTGATCGTCATCCAGGCCACCCTCGTCGGCAATCCATTGCCCGCCGCGGAGCGTCTGACGGAGCTTCGCGACGCCTTGCGTGCGGCCTGGAGGGCCGTTCCCGAGACGGCGGAAGTCGCCCAGTCCCGGGCCGAGCTGGCCCGATTGCTGGACTTCCCGGTGGACGATTTGATGCACCAAGGCCGATTCCTGATCACGCTGGCCGTGCAGATCTATGCGGCGGCGGGAAGACCGGCCCAGCGATTGCTCGAACTGGCCCTGCAGTGGCCGGCGAGCCTGCCGTACGCCCGGGCGGAATTGGAAAGTATCGACGACCTACTGCCGGACGGGCACATCCGCACGCTGTACGAACACGAGGCCGGGCGGCAGCCGTTGCTCGACGCGCTGGTAGGTGCCAATCTCGTCCACTTGTCGTGCCACGGACAGTTTCAGGCTGGCGATCCGCTGCAGTCCGGGCTGCTGCTGGCCGACGGGCAGTTCACGCTGCGGGAAATCCTGACGCCCGGCTTCACCGCGTTGGACTCCGCCCGCCTGGCCGTGCTGTCGGCCTGCCAGACCGCGATTGCCGATTTCCGCAACTTGCCCGACGAGTCGATCGGGCTGCCAGCCGGTTTGACGCAGGCCGGGGTGCCCTCGGTGGTCGGGACGCTGTGGAGCGTACACGATGCCAGTACGGCGCTGCTGATGGTGACGACCATGAAGCGGGACAGGAACTGATCAACCACGACTTCCTGTGCGTGCAATTCGACTTTGCCCGCTGGGTCTGCCCCGCCGCGAGTCCCGCCGCGGCGGAGATCGCGGTCGAGGCTCTCGCGTGCATCGTGCCGTCGGACGGCGGGTTAAGCGAGGCACAGCAGGAGCGGGACGATTTGCAGGCGTTGGCTGCGTCTGTCGGGCTGAAGACGCACGTGCCGACGCCGGCGGACTTGCAGGCGGTCGAGGAGTTGCTGCGTGACGGTACGCCCATCCAGCTATGGCACTTCGCCTGTCACGGGAACTTCGCTCCGGCCGCACCGGGCAAGTCGCCTCGACACCTGGAACACGGTTCGCGGCTCACGCCGGACGATCTCGTCGGCCCGGCCCAAACGCATCTGAAACGCGACCGGCCGCTGGTGTTCTTGAACGCCTGCCGCGTCGGCTCGGGCGGGTTGTCGATTACCGGATTGGGCGGCTGGGCCAGCGTGCTGGTCGGGGACTGCGGCGTCGGGGCCGTGATCGCGCCGCTGTGGAGCGTGAACGATGCTTTGGCCTGCGAGTTCGCTCGTGTCTTCTACAACCATCTGCGCACGCAACCCGGCGGTACGATCGGCCAGGCAGTGCGCCAAGCGCGACGGCACGTGAGGGACGCTGCCCCGCACAACCCGACGTGGCTGGCCTACTCGCTGTACGCCCATCCCAACGCACGTGTCCGCCTGGGCAGCAGTTGAATGCAGTCCCTGAGGCGGATTTTCCCAACGAGCGCGTCAACGTTGCGAACCAGCCAGTCCGGCCTTTCGAGATCGTCGTTGGGTCAGCGAGAATCCGGCGTCGTGACCAGCAACTGCTTGTACGAGCGGAAGTCGATGTGGTTAGGCAGTTGCTTGCCGGTGTCCTCGTTCTGCAGGTACATGTGCCCGTAGTGGAACCACGCCCCGTTGTTCGTGCCGTCGGCCCGGACGATCATCGGGATCGCGTTGCCTGGGATGCGATCCGCGTCCTGGATCTTCCGCGACCAGCCCTCGGTGAGCGAACGGAACAGGTGCAGGCTGTAGCGTCGGGCGTCGGAGAAAATCACATCGCGGCGCCCGTCCCCGTCGAGATCGACCAGTCGCAGGCCCGCATCGCGGCCTGCCTGGTCGACGATCGCCGTGCGCGGCGGCAGGCCAAACGGCAATTTGGTCCAGGCATGGGTGTCCTGGGACCAGCGGAACGCGCCGTTTTGGCGCGGATTGCCGACGATCAACTCGCAGCAGCCGTCCAGGTCGAGATCGCAAAACCGGACTCCCTGATCGCGACCAGCCTTGGCCGTCAGCACCGGACCGTCGAGTTCCAGGCCCTTCAGTCCGTCGGCCACGGCCGTCCAGGCTCGGCCGTCGAAGTGCCACAGGCCGGCCAGCGATTCGTTCCGCACCAGGATGCTGGCGTGGCCGTTGGCCTGCAGCACGCCGAAGCGGGCGCCCGTCAGCGTGCGCTTGCCCTCCGCGTCGGTGGCGACGATCTGCACGGGAAAGTCGCCGACCGTCCAGGTTCGCGTTTGCGGCGACCAAAGGCGAGTCTGGCGGACCCGGTCGTTGCCGATCACGACGTCCATGTAGCCGTCGTTGTTCAGGTCCAGCACGCGGACGCCGTTGTCGCTGCCGTCGTCGGCCCGCAGCGGCTGGCCGCCCAGCAGGTTCGCGGTCAGCCGCTGGTGGACCTCGCGGAAGTTGAGGAACATGATCTTCTTGCCGTAGCGGCCGACCGCGTGGTCGATCAATTCGATGACCTGGTCGTTGCGGATCCAGCGGTCGGGATGGAACGTCAGCGTAAACGTGCCCTGTTTGATCGCCGTGGCGTCGATCACGGCCTTCATATCGCGGACCGTGTCCGGGTTGTGGTTCCCCTGCAGATTGATTCCCAACCAGTCGTCGGGGATTGGCGAGGGCATTTCCCAGCACAGGTGGTCGACGACGAACGGATAGGGGTAGTTCTCCACGTAGTTGACGAAGTTCCGATCGCGGGGGATATACTTCGTGAACCGCGGACGGCCTTCCTGGTCCGTCGTCAGGGATGGCGGCAAGGCCGGATCGTCGGCGGTAAAGGCCATGAACACCGACGAGTCGACGCGCAGGAAGCGGCCGAACGGGGTGGTCTTGCCGAACATTTCCGTGAAGAACCGCGGGCCGACCGAGTTCATGGAATCGCAACAGGGCATGCGGAACGCGATCGGGGGACCGCCCGGAATCCTGGCCAACAGATCGATGGCGTCGTCGTAGGTCTGCTTGGCCTTGGCGATGTCTCCGCCCTGCAGGCAGGGGCAGGGGTGCGTGGCCGTGTGGGCCTCCACGGTGACTTGTTCCGCCGCCCACTTCGCCAGTTGCGGATCGGCGGGGTCCGCCTGGGTGGTCATAATGCTGACGGAGCCGCGGCCGTCGATCTTCTTCAGCCGTTCGATGATCGGCCGCAGGCATTTTTCGTACGGCGCCGTATTCCGCATGTCGTCGATGGCGAACACAATCACCGCCTCGACGCCCTCCTGTCCAATCCACTGGGGCGTGATGAGCTTGGGCGCGTGCAAGCCCACGTAATAGGGGTTGCACGCGTCATCGACCCAAGCCAGCCGGTTGCCCGCGTCGGCCGCCTGGGCCGGGACTGCCGCTGCCATCCAACACAAGACCAGCGCACACAACTTCCGCATTACAAACTCCTTCGAGCAAGGAACCGGCACTTCAATCCAGGAACGAACACGCCGAACCCCCAGGGGGCGGCTCTTAATGAGATAACCGATGCGACCGGCCAGTGCAAGACGCGCCGCGGGCAGAACGGGGCGCGAGCCCCACTGCGGTGCACTTCTCGCGGCACCTCGTTCTCAGGCTCTGCCTGGGAACGCACTGTCTTTTCGACTCTGCCGACCGGATGCGAGGCGGTGCCTCGCGGGCAGTGGGTTACGAGGCAGAGCCTCGCAACCAGGGCATCGTCACCACGGCCTGCGTCCGAAGTAGCGCCTCACGAAGTCCTGCAAAGCAGCGGGGCGCGAGCCGTGTTCGGCCAGTTTGCCGAGTCTGGGGCGGGCGACGTTCAGCGGCGGCGTTTGGGCGCGGGGCCTTTGGCAGCCCGTTCGGCCAACAGTTGCAGGGCCGAGTCGAGCGTGACGCTTTCCACGGCGACCCCTTTGGGCAGCGAGGCGTTGGTCTGGCCGTCGGTGACGTAAGGGCCGTAGCGGCCGTCGAGCAGACGCACCGGCTGGCCCGTGACGGGGGACGCTTCGAACACCTTGAGCGGTTCTTTGGGCGTGCTGGCTCGGCGGCCGCGGGCAGCCTTGGGTTGGGCCAGCAGGGCGAGGGCCTGCTCCAAAGTCACGTCCAGCGGCGAGACTTCCTCGGGCAGCGAGCGGGTTTCGTCGCCGCATTTCACGAACGGCCCGAAGCGGCCGCTATGAGCCACCACGGGCTGCCCGCTGTCCGGATGCGGGCCCAGCGTTCGCGGCAAGGCCAGCAGCTTGAGGGCCGTCTCGATATCCACTTCTTCCGTCGCCATGCCCTTGGGCAGCGAGGCATTCTTCTTGTCCTTGTCGTCGCTGGCCCCCAGTTGCACGTAGGGCCCGAAACGTCCGGTTTTTACGTAGACGGGTTTGCCCGTCTCCGGGCAATGCCCCAGGGGTTCGTCTTCGCGCTGGCCCTGGTCCAACATTTCCAGCGCCCTGTCCAGCGTCAATTCGTCGGGCGGCGTGTTGTGCGGGATGCTGGCGCGGCGCTGGCCCTGCTCCAAAAACGGGCCGAATTTGCCGACCCGCACGAAAATCTCTTCGAGATGCTCGCCGGAGGACGGGGTACCCAGCGAGAACCGGCTGACCTCCCGCGCGTCCACGTTCTTGATCTTCTCCTGAACCAACTGCTTCAATCCGGGACGATCGTTGCCCAGGAAGAACTCCCGCAGGTAGTCTCGGTGCTGGACCTCGCGCCGGCTGATCGCGTCCAGGTAGTCTTCCATTTGGGCCGTGAATTCGTAATCCACCAGGCTGCCCAAGTGCTGTTCCAGCAGCCGCACGACGGAGAAGGCTGTCCAGGAAGGGACCAGCGCGTTGCCCTTTTTGAAAACGTACTCGCGGGCCTGGATGGTGTCGATGATCGAGGCGTACGTGCTGGGGCGGCCGATGCCCATGTCTTCCAGCGCTTGCGTCAGCGCGGCTTCGCTGTACCGCGGCGGCGGCTGAGTGGCGTGGCTCTTGCTTTCCAAGTCGCGACAGGCCACCGCCTGGCCGCGTTCGACTTGAGGCAACAGCGTTTCCTTGTCCGCCAGTTCCGCCTGGGGGTCATCGGAACCTTCGACGTACGCGCGGAGGAATCCCGGAAAGTCGATCGTCTTGCCGCTTACCTGGAACAGGGCCTCGCCGCCCTCGAGCCCGATGGTGATCCGCCGCCCGCGAGCGTCCGCCATCTGGCTGGCAATCGTCCGCTTCCAGATCATCTCGAACAAGCGGAACTGGTCCTGGTCCAGTTCGCCGCGCACCGAATCCGGCAGGCGGAACGGGTGGCCGGCCGGCCGAATGGCTTCGTGCGCCTCCTGGGCGTTTTTGACCTTCGAGGCGTAGACGCGCGGGGCGTCCGGCAGAAACGCCGGACCGTATTGCGAGCGGACCAGATCGCGGGCCGCCTCCACGGCAACCTGGGCCAGCGTTGTCGAGTCGGTACGCATGTAGGTGATGTAGCCGTTCTCATACAGGGTCTGGGCCAGACTCATCGTCTTCCGGGCGGTGAAGCCCAGCTTGCGGTTGGCCTCCTGCTGCATCGTGCTGGTCGTGAACGGCGGCGAGGGCCGACTGGTGTAGGGCCGGTCTTCGAGGCTTGTGACCCGAAATTCGGCCGTCTGCAATCGTTCCGCCAATTCTGCAGCCTGTGCGGCATTCAGCAGCAGCAGGCCGGAATCCTTCAGCCGCCCCGTCGCGGGGTCGAAGTCCTTGCCGGCCGGCAGGCGGCGACCGCCGACGGAGATTAGTGCCGCGTCGAACTCGGCTCCCTCCGGCGTGACGAACGTGGCCAGCAGATCCCAGTAACTGGCCGAGACGAACGCCTGCCGCTCCCGCTCGCGCTCGACGATCAACCGCACCGCGACGCTCTGGACGCGCCCCGCCGACAGCCGCGGCCCGATCTTCCGCCACAGCAACGGCGACACTTCGTAACCGTACAGCCGATCCAGAATGCGGCGGGCTTCCTGGGCTTTGACCAACCCTTCGTCGATCGTCCGAGGGCTCTGGAAAGCTTCCCGGATCGCCTCCTCGGTGATCTCGTGAAACACCAGGCGATGCACCGGGACCTGCGGCTTGAGGACCTCACACAGATGCCAGCTGATGGCCTCGCCTTCGCGGTCTTCATCCGTTGCCAGATACAGCTCCTTGGCCTCTTTGAGCGCGGCGCGAAGCTTGGTGACGTGCTTCTTTTTGTCCGACGGGATGATGTAAATGGGCGTGAAGTCCTGCTCGACGTTCACTCCCAGATAGGCCCATTCCTCTTGCTTGTACTCTTCAGGCACTTCTTTGGCGCCCTGTGGCAAGTCGCGGATGTGGCCGATGCTGGCTTCGACCGCAAAATCGCTGCCCAAGAATTTGCCGATCGTCCGCGCTTTGGCAGGCGATTCGACGATCACCAACGATTTCGCCCCACTGGCGGCCGCTTTTTTTCCCATGTTCGTTCGACCAGCTTTCACTCAAGCTACAAAGACTCGCTAGCTTAACTATTTACCCGCTTCTGACGTCGCCATGCCCGGCTGAAGGGCTGCTCGCCACCGCGGAACAAAGTCCAGAATGCCTTTTGGGATTGTATTTACGTCAAACGGCGCTACAATTTGCGGCTTATGTCGGACGGAATCCGTGCCGAAGAGCAGGCACCCCATTAACACCAGTTACGCAGGGCTGTCAAGGGAGGTTGACGTATCGACCTCGCTTCCGACAGGCTGCATGACCGAGATGGGCTGCATGAATGGAGCACGGATTCTCTTTTGCTGCAAGCCCAATGCTCCTGCAGGCGCGCCGATGGCATTCCAGGTTTGGTTCCAGTGGCTGCCTCCGCAGGATGCGTTCCCGCATTTGAGGAAATCTGAGCATGTCCAGTCCGCTGTCCTTCTTTCGGCGAAACCAGAAAGTGTTGCTGGCCGTTTTCGGCGTGTTGATCATGCTCACGTTTGTCGTGGGGGATTATATTGTCCGAAACCAACCGGGCGGCTCTGGAGCGGCGGCTCCGGAACAGACCGTGGTCAGTTGGAAGCACGGCAAACTGTATGACCGCGATTTGTGGGCGATGCGGGAGGCGCATAATTTGGCCATCCGTTTTCTGGACCTGCTGGTGCAGAAGACGCTCGAGGCCAAGGGGCAGCCGAAGGGATTGGGCGTCACGGTCGTCGGCGGCCGGGTCGTGGATCCGGGCATTCCGCGGTCGTACGCCGAAGAGGATTTGGTCCAGACGATGATCCTGGCGCGCAAGGCGGAAGACTTGGGCGTGCGGATCAGCGATGCGGCGATTCTGGAATTTCTGGATACGCTGAGCGACGACGTGATTCCCCGCAACGAGTTCGGGGTGCTGCTGAAAGATGCGACGGGCGGCCGGTTTGGCCAAGCGCAGCTGTTCGAGCAACTCCGGATGGAGTTGCTGGCCCAGCACATGCGCGTAATGGCCGGCAGCGGATTGTTTGCCATGTCACCCTCGCTCGCCTGGGATGCCTTCAACCGCTTGAACCGAGCGGTGAAGGCGGAACTGCTGCCCCTGTCCGTGGAAGACTTCCAGAGCAAAGTCACGGCCCAGCCCACCGAGGCGGAAGTCGCGGCGTTGTATGAAGAAGGCAAGTCCCGGTACGCCTCGCCCGATCTCCCCGAACCGGGCTTCAAACGCCGGCGCAAGATCGCGTTTCAGTACTTGAAAGCAGATTTCGAGAAATACCTGCAACAGGAAATGACGACGCTCACCCAGGAGCAAGTCGCGGAGTACTACGAGAAGAACAAAAACGATTTCAAGGTGCCCGAATCGCCTCCGGCCGAAGAAAAGAAGCCCGCCGAGAAACCGGAACCAGATGCCGGCGGCACCGCGCCGAAGCAACCCGCTGCCGCAACGGAAAAGCCGGAAGCCAAGCCCGCCAAGGCCAAACCCGAAACAAAATCCGACAAACCGGCCGACGCGAAACCGGCCGACGCGAAACCGGCCGACGCGAAACCGGCCGACGCGAAACCGGCCGACACGAAACCGGCCGACACGAAACCGGCCGACACGAAACCGGCCGACACGAAACCGGCCGACACGAAACCGGCCGACGCGAAACCGGCCGACGCGAAACCGGCAGAAGCGAAACCGGCAGAAGCCAAGCCTGAGTCGGGCAAACCCGCAGCAGCGAAGTCCAAGCCGGCAGAAGCCGCGAAGGAGGCCGAATTGAAGCTCAATCCGCCTGCCTCAAAAGCCGCGCCAGTTCAAGCGGGCGAATCGAAGCAGTCCGAGAACCGGGCTTCGCGGCGTGGGACCGAGGTGATGTTCGTGAGCTACAACGCCGAGGCGGACGTCCAGGAGGCTCCCGCAGAAACCAAGAAAGAGAAGGAAGCGCCGAAGCAAGAGGCAGCGAAGGCTGCGAAAGACCCTGTTGCGAAACAGACGCCGAAGGCCCCGCCCGCGGCACCGCCGGCCGTGGAGCCGCCCAAGTCGGACGCGGCCAAATCGGAAGAGAAGAAGGACGAACCGCCGGCCAAGTACAAGCCGCTGGCGGAGGTCGAGCAAGAGATTCGCCGCAATCTGGCGCGCGCTCCGGCCCAGGATAAGGTGACCGCGGCGCTGAACAACGCCCGCAACGAAATCCGCAAGTACTTTCAATCCCATGCGGCTTGGCGGGCAAACCTGAAAACCCAGCCGGACCTCCCGGAACCGACCCCGCCGGACGTAAAGCAGTTGGGCGAGAAACACGGTCTGGTCGGCGGCGAGACTCCGTTGGTGGACGAATTGCAGATCGCCGATTACGAACTGGGCAAGGCGTTTCGCTTCAATTTCGCGGGCGGCCAATTCCGCCGCGAATCGTTCGCCGAAATCGCCTACACCGACCGGCAGCCACTCTACCAGCCGGATCAGATCCGTTCGTTTGAAGTGGACGTGGAATTCCTGTACTGGAAAACCAAGGAAGCCGAAGCGTTCGTGCCGGAGTTGCAGGACATTCGCGACGAAGTCGTGGCGGCGTGGAAGAGCCAGCAGGCGTATCAGCTTGCGAAAGCCGAGGCCGAAAAACTGGCCAAGTCGGTCCAAGGCGACAAGCCGCTGAAAGAGTCGCTGGACGCCGCGCTGGCCAAGAACGTCCTGGAGCCGCCGGCGTTCACGTGGCTCACCCGCGGGGCAATGCCCATGGGCTCGGGCGCTCCCATGTTGAACGTCGTGGACGGAGTGGAGCACGCTGGCCAAGATTTCATGCAGGTGGTCTTCGGGCTGAAGGCAGGCCAGGTTGGTGTCGCGGCCGACACGCCCCACAAGATCGTCTATGTCGTCCGTGTCGACTCCGAATCGCCTCCGGAAGAGCAGCGCCGGACACAATTCCTGGAGGGCGGCTTGACGGCGGACATGGGGTTCCTGGCACGAGTCGAACTGCAGGGATTCCTGAACCAGTGGCACCGCGACCTGGACGAGGAAATGCAGGTCAAATGGAACAGGCCGCCGGAGACGCCCCAGGCGATCGAGTAGCGGAATTGGCCGGACATGGTCCAAGACCCTGTCCCCGAACAACTTTGTAGGGCGGAGTTCATTCCGACCAAGCGGACTGAAGTCCGCGCGACGAGAAAACTGCGCCGTTGGTCTCGGACGATGCTTAGCCGACAAAGGTGTTCCCGTCGGGCTTGCGGGGCTGTCAGTGATCGACTGCCTGCCAAGTTTTCGGGATGGAACTTCAGCTGACTCGACATCCGCACGTGCTGCGGCCATAATAAACGAGACGTGTGCCGTTCCAGGTTTGTGGGCAAAGCCCATTGTCCAGCTGTCGTGAGAGCTGGAAGCGGTGTCTGGTGCCCGGCTGGCTTCGAGTTTAACTCGTCGCGCGCCGAGCGCGTCCGCTCCGAAGACAGCGTCATTCAAAACGGGTCACTGCTATGCGACACGCCCTTCTTCTCGCTGCTTTCGTTCTCTGGTTGACGGCCCTGTCCGGTTGCGGCGGGGGCGATTCGGAATCGTCTCCGGCAGGCGACAGCGCGCCTCCTGCCGCCGAACCGGGGATGCCGCCAGGCGAACCCGCGCCGGCTGCGCCGCCAGGCGAACCCGCCACGGGAATGCCTCCCGGCGAACCGGCACCGGCAACCCCGCCAGGCGAACCTGCGCCGGGAGCGCCGCCGGGCGAACCGGCCACGGGCATGACACCCGCTGAACCTGCGCCGGGAGCGCCGCCGGGCGAACCGGCCACGGGCATGGCACCCGGTGAACCTGCGCCGGGCATGGCGCCGGGCGAACCGGGAGCGCCTGCGTTAGACGGTTCTTCTCCAGAGTCGGGCGTCGGGGCGTCTCAAGAGAAGGAACCTCCCAAACCTTTGACGTTTGCGGACAAAGCCGCAGTGGCCTTTGGCCAGGGGCGTGAGAAGGACGGTTTGCAGTATCTGTTTGCACACGCCCTGACCAGCGACGACGCGGCGGCGAAAGAGGTGCTGGACAAGATGGGCTGGATTACCCCGTTGAAGAAGCCATCGATGACCGTGCGTTGGGGAATCGCCATCGAGTATGAATTCAAGGGTCCGCGAGGGTACACGGGCAGCCTGTATCCCATTGGCACCACCCAGAACCTCGCGACCAAGGGCGGCGCGCCGGCGGCTGGCGGACAGCCGCAGCCGGGCATCGGGGCTGAGGGAGGCGCCGGGCAGGGCAACGCTTCGCTGCAGCAGCACACCGGGGAACTGGGACAGAAGGTTCTCCAGCAGCTTCAGCAGCGGATTGCCAAGGGCGATTTTGGCAAGGTCTTGGTAGCGTCTGGCAACATCGCCGCGCCGGGCGCAGCGGCAGGAATGCCTGGCGCGGGGATGCATCCAGGCGGCGAGATGAACGTCGGCGCGGAACCCGGCGGAGCGCCTCCCGGCGGTTTCGAGGGGGCGGCGGCGCCCGGCCAGGCGGCGGGCAGGGCCAGCGACGTCGGCACCATCTCGACGGGAATTGTGTTTCTGGGCGTGGTCCGGTCCAAGGACCTGCTCGAAAAGGCGCAGGCCGCCAAGGTCGACGCCCTGTGCGTATTCAACGTCGTGGTCACGCCCAATCCGCGACTCGGACACATCCTGAACGAAACGACAATCCGTTTGCACGACACGCTGCAGGCCAAGGAATTGTGGGAATCCAGGAAGCTGAACAACATCAAAGTGCAACTCGAGCGTGCTGACCCCAAGGAGGATCAGGACCCCGTCGACCGGGAAATGGAGGCCCTGTTCAAGAAGATCGACGCCGAATGGGTGTTGGGGCCGTTGCCCCAAGGGCTGCAGACCGAACACGTGCTGAACCGCTTGCGGGGCTTGATTGGCCAGACGCACGATAACCCGTTGCCCGTGCTGGGCGAAGTCCGCATGTACCAGACGCGCGGGCTCCTGCCGGACGCGCATCTTCTGACGGCCTATCAGAAACTGATCGGCGAATCCGCGGGCAGCCAGTTGGCCAAGGGCACCGAGGAGGAGAAGAAGCAAGCCATCGAACAATGGTTGCCGAGCGGACTCTAAGACGGCCTGCAGGGGCAGGTTCAGCCAGCGCGGGCCGGGCCTTCCTGCCCGTCACGGTCGCGGCCGGCTGGCCTCGCCGCCGTGCCGCGCAGGCCGCGGCCGGCGGATCGTTTCGTCTCAGGCCGACAGGGTGGCGATCGTACAGGCAAACTCGAACCGGACGGCCAGTTTGCCGTCGCACATCACCTTGGCTTGCAGAAAAAAAGCGTCGGCCAGCCGTTCCTGCAGCGTGACTTCGATCTGAATCGTATCGCCCGGCCGGATCATCTTTTTGAATTTGACGTCGTTCAACCGCGTGGCCACCGGCACGCCCTCGCCTGCCCGGACGAACTCGGCCAGCAGCACCGCGCCCGCCTGCATCGCGCTCTCGCACAGGATCACTCCGGGCACCAGCGGGCGACCGGGGTAATGCCCCTGAAAAAAGAACTCGTCCGGGCGAAACGTCTTGCGGCACACGATCCGCGCTGCGTCTCGCTCGACGACTTCATCGACCAGCAGCATCGGCGGCCGATGCGGAATGGCCGCCTGAATCTGATCCTGATTCATGTCTCGCTTGCTCCGCTCCCTACACCGCCGCTTTGGTCAATTGGCTGTCGACGTCGTTGGCGACGATCACGCCGTAGTTGATCGCGCCCAGCCAGCCCGACATAATGATGCCCACGCTGCCGGCATGGTACAAGCCGCCGACTTGTTCCGGCAGGCCGCGGCTGACGGCCAGCCCCTCGAATTTGGTGCCGAAGCTGGCGCCGGCCTCGTGCCTGGTGTAGTGCTGGAACGTGAGCGGCGTGGCCGCCTCGGCGTGGACGATCCGCTCGCGGCAACGGGGAACGTATTTCTCCAGCGCGTTCAAGGTGGTTTCGATCAAGTCGCGTTTGCTCGCGCCGTACTCTGCCGGAGCCAATCCGGCCCAATCCTCGTAACGGGCGTTCGTGCTGGACACCACAAAGCAGCGCTGCCGGGCGTGCGGCCGCGTCCGCGGGTAGTAAAACGAGAAGGTCCGGCTCGTAACGTTGGGGCTCAGCAGCAGGTCCGAACGGAATTCGGGGGCGGTGGAGCTGAACAGCAGATCGCCCGTGGATTCCTCGATCAAATCGCCTTCGCGCAGCGCCATATAGACTTGCGTGCTGGAGTTGTTCAGGCGCACGGCGCGGGCTTCCTCCAGGAAACGGCGGTCGAAATGTTCCGGGCCGGCCATTTGCAGGATCGTCGATTTCAGATTCGCGTTCGACACGACGGCCCGGCACTTGATGGTCCGCCCGCGCAGCTGGACGCCCGCCACGCGGCCGCGCTCGACAACAATCCGCTCGACGCCGCACCGGATCCGCACGTCGACCCCGTTGCGGACCAGTTCCTCGTGCATCAACTGAATCAAGCGGTCGGTGCCGCCCTCGAAGATGAACACGCCCTGGGACATGAAGTTTGAGAAGACGATGCCGTAGGTCAGGGCTGGGTCTTCCAGCGTCGAGCCGTTGGCGTAGACGATGGGTTCCATCAGCAACCGCACCACGTCCCGGCGTCCGGGGAAGAACCGCTCGAACAACTGCCGCGTCGTCGTCGTCTGGTCGTCATAAAAGTTCATGCCCCGCGCCGTGTCGAAAAACTGCTGGACCGCCTGCGGCTCGACGCCGAAGCGTTCGATCAGCAGCCGTGTGAAGTCCTCCCGCGTGTAGCTCGTCGTCAACGAGAACATGGGGTTGTCGAAGCGGATGCGTTTGAGCTGGACGATGCGCTGGGCGATTTCCGCCGTCCAGTACCGGCGGCAACTCTTGATCATGCCGACGGGGAAGCCGTGCAGCGAAATATCGAAAACCTGGCCGCCCGGCCGCTTGAACCAGGTGGCCAGTCCGCCCAGTTTGTAGTGCTGTTCCAGCAGCAGCACCGAATGCCCGTTGCGGCCCAAGACGTTGGCGGCGGTCAGCCCGCCCAGTCCGCTGCCGATCACGATCACATCGTACTCGTCCTTGACGTCTTTCAGAAAGTCTCGCGGCATGGCGCAGGGTGATTCCGGTCGGTGTTCGATGGCTGACAACGGGGCCCTATGCTAACATCTTCCCCGCCGATCGTGTAGCCGGACGCCGATTTGCGAATCTGCCGAAGTTGGGGGCGTTGCCGGGCGTTTCGGGCGCCGCCGTCCGGCCGGTGACGGGTTGACGCCTCCGCCCCGGCAGGCGATACATTCGATAATTTGGAACGTCGCGGAAGGCCCCGGCCCCCGCTGACCGCTTCACACTCCGGTGAGGAACCCCCGATGGCGACGGCTGAATCCAGAGGTGTCGACGATGTGCCCGCAGGGCCGCTTGGCGAATCGGCCCCAGTTGCGGCGCCGTCCGAGTCCGAATCGGCCGCGCCCGGCCCTTGGCCGCCTGGATTCAAGCTGAGCGTGGTCGTGCCGGTGTACAACGAGCAACAGACGGTGGCCGAAATCCTCGCCCGCGTGCGGGCCGTGCCGATCCCCAAGGAAATCGTCGTGGTCGACGACCACAGCACGGACGACACGCTTGCGGTCCTGCGCCAGTTGGCGGATTGGCCGGAATTGCGCGTGATCTGCAAACCCCAGAACGAGGGCAAAGGGGCGGCGCTCCGCACGGGTTTTGCCGCCGCGACCGGCGACGTGGTCGTCGTCCAGGATGCCGATCTGGAATACGACCCCAACGACCTTCCGTCGCTGCTGGGACCGATCCTGCGGGGCGAAGCCGATGTGGTGTACGGCTCGCGGTATCTGCGCGAGGAACCCCAGGATCCCTCGTTCCTGCACCGCCTTGGCAATCGCCTGCTGACCTGGGCGTCGAACCTGTTCACCGGGTTGCGGCTGACGGACATGGAGACCTGCTACAAGATGATTCCGCGGCCGCTGCTGCAATCGCTGGACATCCGGCAGAACCGCTTTGGTTTCGAGCCAGAGGTGACGGCCAAGCTGGCCCGCCGCGGGGTGCGGATCAAGGAGTTGCCGGTGCGCTACCAGGGGCGCGGCTACAAGGAGGGCAAGAAGATCGGCTGGCGGGACGGCGTCAATGCCTTCTACTGCATCGTCCGCTACCGCTGGCGGGACTAGTGGAACGTCGCCAGGATCGTTGTGCGCATCTGGCTGGCCTCGCCCCTGCCGAACGCCCGCCCTGCGAACCGAACAATTCGCCTGGTTCGAACGGTCATCGCAAGGGCCTCGGACGTCGCGAAGATCAGCGGCAAGGGGCGCCGTCCGCAATCGCCTGCTTCATCTCCCGCACAGCTCGTTCCAGTCCCACCAACACGGCTCGAGCAATGATGCTGTGGCCGATGTTCAATTCGTGCAGTTCCGCGATCTGAGCCACGGGGCGGACGTTTTGGTAGTTCAATCCGTGGCCCGCGTGCAAGGCCATTCCCAAAGCCCGGATGCGGCGCCCGGCCGCAACCAGCTTGGCTAGTTCCTCCTGCTGCTGGGCTCCGCGGGCCAGCGAGTATTGCCCCGTATGCAGCTCGACCGCCTCCGCACCGACTTCCGCCGCCAGTTCGACCTGTTCGATCACGGGATCCAGGAACAGGCTCACGGCGATGCCGGCCGCCTGCAACTGGCGGACGGCCCGCGCTACGGCCTCACGCTGGCCGACCGCATCGAGTCCGCCCTCGGTCGTCACTTCCTCCCGCCGTTCCGGAACGACCGTCGCCTGATCGGGGCGGACCTCGCAGGCGATGTCCAGCACTTCCTGGTTGCAGGCCAATTCCAGGTTCAATTTGACCGTGACCGTCTGCCGGAGCACGCGAAAATCGCGGTCCTGGATGTGCCGGCGGTCTTCCCGCAAATGAACGGTAATCCCATCGGCACCGCCCAATTCCGCCAGCGCAGCGGCCCAGACGGGGTCCGGCTCATACGTCTTCCGCGCTTGCCGCAAGGTCGCGACATGGTCGATGTTGACACCCAGTTGAAGCATGGCTTGATTCCTGAGATGTTGTCTGACGGCCGAAAAACACGGGCCCGTTCAGGTAATTCACAACAGCATCATAGCAACTCGCGTAGGAACCCGCCATCAGCCCGGCTGCCGACTCGCCTGTGGAACCGGTTGCGTTCCGATGCCAGAGCAGCCACAATGGGAACCGCGGGGTCAGACGACGGGCCGTGGCGTTCTTTCCGATGCTCTGCTGGCGCGATTCCCGCCCCGCGATTTCGGCTGCATCCCGTCGGGCGAATCGCGCACGCCAGAGAAATCTTTACGGAGGAATGCAGACGATGAGACGACTGCCCGCAGGGCTCGTGACGGCCCTCCTGTTGCTCATTCCCACCGTCGCGGCGACGCACGCGGCGGACCGCCAACTGGCTCACGCGGTGTATTTCAAGCTCAAGGATTCTGCTCCTGCTGGGCGAGACGCGTTGGTCGCCGGCTGCCAGAAATTCCTGACCGGGCATGAAGGGACGGTGTACTTCGCTGTGGGCGTGCTTGCCGAGGAGCTGAAACGCGAGGTCAACGTCCGCGATTACGACGTGGCCTTGTACCTGGTGTTTGCCAACAAGGCGGCCCACGACCAGTATGCTTCGCATCCGCGGCACATGAAGTTCATCGAAGAATTCAAATCGTCGTGGGAAAACGTGCGCGTGTTTGATGCGTACCTGGCCCCCGCGAAACTCGACACGCCCCGGTGAAGAAACGAGGAAGGAACGAGGGACTCGCTCTTTTTTCGAATCCGGCCCGTGACGCGGAAAATGAGCAAGGTCGCCTCTCCTGGAACGATGACGGATTCCGCGCCTCACAAGCCGGCGGATTTCTCGGACGCGGACCTGACCGGCCGTCGTCTGGGGGACTACCATCTGTTGCGCCGCTTGGGGCGCGGCGGGATGGCCGACGTCTATCTGGCGGAACAGGAATCGCTGGGGCGCAAAGTCGCGTTCAAGGTCCTCAAGAGCCATCTTGCCGCCGACCCGTCGTACGTGCGGCGGTTCCAGCAAGAGGCCCAAGCCGCGGCCGCGCTGGTCCACGCCAACATCGTCCAGATCCATGAAGTCGGCTGCCTGGCCGGCATCCACTTCATGGTCCAGGAGTACGTGGAAGGCCAGAATCTGAAACAGTTGTTGGACCGCCAGGGCACGCTGGACGCTCCGGCCGCAGTGAGCGTCATGCGGCAGGTCGCCGCCGCGTTGCACAAGGCGGCGCAAGAGCGGATCATTCACCGGGACATCAAGCCGGAAAACATCATGCTCGCCCGCAGCGGCGAGGTCAAAGTGGCCGACTTTGGCCTGGCCCGCGTCGAACGGGAAGGCCAGGCGGCGAACCTGACGCAGGTGGGCGTGACGATGGGGACGCCGCTGTACATGAGTCCGGAACAGCTGGAAGGCCGCCCGGTCGACGTCCGCAGCGATCTGTATTCCTTCGGCGTAACCTGTTACCAGATGCTCGCCGGACGGCCGCCTTTCGAGGGCGACTCGCCGCTGAGCATTGCCGTGCAGCACCTGAACAAGGATTCGCCCCGCCTGGAAGACCAGCGCCGCGATTTGCCCGGCGGCCTGTGCCGGATCGTCCACAAGCTGATGGCCAAGCGTTCGGAGGACCGCTACCAGACGGCGGTGGACCTGCTGAAGGATCTGAAGAGTCTGAACGTGCCCGGACTCGACGAGACGTGGGCCGCGGCCGACGACGGCTGGCCAAAGGCTTCGCCGTTGGGCAGGATGTCGAGCCGCATCGTCTTGTAGCCCGCCCGACGCTGGGACGGACTGGCCGACGGAACCGAGGTGACCCTGCTCGCCGAGCACATGGAGGGCATGGAGGGTGCGACGGCCACCATCGCTTCGTCCACCGATGAGACGGTCTACATGGTCGACTACGAGACGGACGGCATGAAGATGACGAACCACAAGTGGGTCGTCGAGAGCGAGATCCAACCAGCGTCCTGAGCCGACGTTCGCTTGCCCGGCCACCGGGTGAGCGGCAATCGGCCTGGCTCGATGACGGAGGAGAGGAATCATGACGGACCCGAACTCACACCAGCACCACGGCCACGAAACCGATACACCCGCCCACGGCGAGCATCACCACGGGTCTGTGTCCGCGCACGCCTCGGCGGATGCGCACGGCACGCGCGAGGGTCAGCACACCGGGCATCAGGGCCACGCCATGGACCACGGGCAGCACTCAGGCCACACGGGCCTCGACGAGCACGGCGGCCACGATGAGCATGCCCAGCACGGTGGGCACGGAGATCACAGCGGCCATGGCGGGCACGGGGACCACGTTGGCCAGTTCCGCCGGCTGTTTTGGATCAACCTCGTCATCGCCATCCCCGCGGTCACCCTCTCGCCGATGTTCGCCATGCTGCTGGGCTACGAGGTCCCCGGCTGGGCGGGCTGGGTCGCCGCGGCACTGGGCACCGTCATGTACGTCTGGGGCGGCAGGCCCTTCCTCACCGGTGCCGTCAGCGAGTTGAAGTCCCGCAAGCCCGGGATGATGCTGCTCATCGCTCTGGCGATCACGGTGGCCTTCTTCGCCTCCTGGGCCGCCACGCTCGGGCTCGTCCATCACGAGCTCGAATTCTGGTGGGAACTGGCGCTGCTGATCGTCATCATGCTGCTGGGCCACTGGATCGAGATGGCCAGTGTCCAGGGCGCCTCCCGCGCGCTGGAGAACCTGGCGTCGTTGCCGGACTGGCTCAAGGCGCTGACGCCGGATCACCAGTATCCGGTCGAGTTCAGCGATGAGCTGGTCCGGCTCCGGGAGGACTCGATCCGGGCGTTCGGCGGCCGGGTCGACGAGTAGTCACAATCTGGCCGGGGCGGACGATCATACCCGCCCCGACTCCGTCTGGCGCGTCGTCATCTGCACGATCACCAGCGTGATCATGGCGAGGACGCTGTTGCGGAAGGCGGGATCGAGGCCGTTCCAGGCTTGCGATTTCCACATCTGGAACCATTCGCCGCCGATGCCGATGAACCCGCCAAAGAACAGCGCGATCAACATCAGGAGGCCGATGGTCGACGCC
>ENA-UOUL01000252-UOUL01000252.1-bioreactor-metagenome-genome-assembly--contig:-NODE-252-length-94123-cov-11.626342_pt1 | contig 94123 bp, 79 predicted proteins | sample MGYA00249838_ERZ747220 | MGnify/ENA primary metagenome ERZ747220 (study PRJEB28778, sample SAMN05720191) | bioreactor metagenome | isolation source: Anaerobic biogas reactor | place: USA:Washington... | reverse complement strand
AAAAAACCCGATTATAGTATAGACTGGATTAACGGGGGTTGATCGAATGAAACCATGTAAGCAAGTATTCGTCCTGTTTCTGCTCATCGTTGTCACACTGACGGCATTTGCCGGCGAACGCACCATCCCGGTAGATATATACATCCTGGTAGACAAATCACTCTCTATGGAAGAACCGGGCAAATTTGAAAGCATGCACCCCTGGGTACGCGATTATCTTGCCAAACAGGTCCTTATACCCGGCGATTTTATTTCCATTTACCAGTTTTACGGCGAAACAGACCATTTGCTTTCTCTCACAATACAATCCGACACCGACCGCCAGACCGTTATTGATACCATAAATTCCATTAAACCGGACGGACCCTACACCGACATCGGACTGGCGCTCGACAGTCTGAAAAAAGACCTTGATTCCACCGCGCCCAACAACCGCTACAAGATTCTCCTGCTCCTGACCGACTTGCGCCATGAAGCCCCCTGGTCTTCACGGTATGCCGGTTTACAGGAATCCTATGAAAGCCCCTACCTTGCCGAAGCCCGGGTGATACCGCACGATTCATGGTACGAGATTACCCTTGATATGGACATCCAGGACAAGGTGATACAAACAAGCGGAGAACTTTTTTCCGCGATTCTTGAAACCGCCGAAACACCCCGTGCCGAAGAAACCCCCGAGGGTACTGTTGCCATGGAAAATGACGACCGAGACTCCACCAATTCAGATGACAAGACCGTAAATTCCGCCCGACCGGAAGACGACCCCCTACCCGTACCCCTTTCTGTCGTGCTACTATCTCTTCTGATTATCGCACTGCTCGCCGTCGGTATTCCTGCCGCACGTAAAATGAAAAACGCGCGGGATAACCGGGAAGAAACGAGCGAAAACCGGTAATCCGGGGACATTCATGAAGAAAATACTCATTACACTGTTCTTTTCCGCACTTGCGTTGCTTTTTATCTGGCTTTTGGTGAAACGTCCGGAACTTTCCTCCCAAAATGAAACTCGTCGGTCTCCGAAAACCATCGTGCCCGCAGATACATCGGAACGTGAAGGATTCTCGCCCGGAATTGCAGAATCTGCCGCATTTGACGAGTCACGCATTCAGCCCCTGGTACTGTTGGAAAACAACGAGATTTTTCTTCAGGCGTTGTCTCTGGACATAAACCGTGACGGTGTAATGGACCAGATATGCGCCATCAGGAAAGCCGGATCAGCCAATGTGTTTCTGGTTGCCGGTATACAAAACCCCATAACCGGTGAATATTCGCGGTTACCCGAAATTACCACGAGCATTACCCAGGCACGCACACTCTTGCTCTATTCCACCGATTTGCTGGGAGACCGGTCCAATCCCGTCATTGTATCCGGCATGACCAGCGACAATAACCATGCCTTGTCCGTATTTCTCCCGGAAACTGAAAGAATCGGCGCGCCGACACTGAATACCATCGCGGATCTCCGTTCCGACGGACCCATATCCATCAAGGATGTCGAGCGGTCCGACGCCTATAATCTCGGTGTCACCTCGGGGGAAAGTTTTGCCATACACACCTACAATTCTGATCCCGGTTCTCCTGATACTCTTGACCAGATAGAGCGAATCTACCGCTGGAACCGCCGGAGCAAGCACTATGAACAGGTATCCGAGTCCCGGATACCGGGCAAGCGTCTTGAAAGCCGCCTGGTAAGCCAACTGCAGGGAGCAAATCTCGAGACTTTTGAAGATTTTCTTAATGGTTTGTGGTATCTTCCGGCTTCCACCGGACGTCAGGGAGCACGGTATCTCTTTTTTGATACACAAAAAAGGGAAATAACGTTTCACAGCAAGTCAGTACAGGAAGTATTTATCCGCGAATCCGGCTCTCCCCGCCGATACGGGGCCTATCTGACAACTCGCAACAAGTCCATCGCGAGCATCCGTCGCATGATTGATATCGAATTAACCGGTATCGACGAGATAAAGATCAAGGTTCTTGAAAATGTCAAACTGAAAATCGGAGTAGCATCCGACTGGGACGGCACCTACCGGAAAATGTCGGCCACCTCATTCGCACCGCAGGAACAGGAAAGCGTAACAGTTAGCCGGATTCGAACACTGCTGACGGAACCGGACGCTCCCTGGGTATCATCGGACGGACAGGAGCTTGAATTTAACGCCCAAACCTACTCGTATAAAACGATCAACACCGTTGAAACCGGCAATTATGCGCTCATGACCATCAAGGATCAGACGGTACTCCAGCTCAGGAGCAGTACCGGAGATGCCCATACCACATTCTTCATTGCATCCATAGAGACTGATACTCCTGATACCGGTAGAAAAAAACTTGTTCTCACGGAAATACTGGTGTCAATGGAAGGAATTCGATCTTCTGTAGCCGATCCGGTCGAATTTTCGCCGAAACCCTGACTATTTTACCGGATAACTGTCAATACCGGCGTCTTTAAGCCGCGCCGCAGTCGTCCCGTCATCCGGCACGAGAACTGCATAGTAGACGGTTCCGCTCGGGCGCGTATCTTCCCGTACTACCGGTGAAAAACCACGCTGCCGCAAAACCTCCGCGAGGCTTTCCGCGTTTTCACGGTTTCTGAAGAAACCTGTTTGCTGCCAGGCTCCCGTACCGGACACAGCGGGGAGCGGCTCACTAGTTTCAGTGGGGTTAGCCGTTTCTTCCGGTGTCTTTGCTGGTGGAGCTTCATCGGCAGGCGTCTTGTCTGCCACCGCAAAGCCGGGAACTCCATCACGTTCCATGAGATACCAGAAAGCCGACGGTCCCACGAGGATTTCCCCCCGGGCTGCAGCGGCTTCCGGAGACGCATAATACGTCTCCTGCAGTGTCTTGCCCGCGACGGTATCCCGACCGCTCCACCAGAGCGTGAAAAGAATGGCCGGTGCATACGCATTGAATTGCGGGCTGGCCGCGAATGTTCGCAACAGTTCCAACGCACTGGCCCGGTCTCCCGAAGCCAGCTGAATCCATGCCGAATACACCCGGGCCCGCAGAAGAATTCCCTCGTCAAAAGATGAAAGAAGAACGGCCCGAACCATCTCCCCTGCCGTTTCCGTATCATTGGCGGCAAGAGCACAGCGCACAGCGTCAAGGAAAAGCGAATCATCGCGGGTGCCGGGAATGGCAAGCGCTGCGGTACGGTATTGTTCAAACGCATCAGCAGGATTTCCGGATCGCTCGCTGAGGGAGGCCAACGCCGTATACACATATTTTTTGTCTTCCGGCAGACTTGCCTTCGATGCCGCTTTCTGAAGACTCTTGTCCATGGAGACGGTGTCTTTCTCGGAAAAAGCGCTGATTACCAGTTTCTGTATCTCGGGAGAAACCGCAGCAAGCGGCCGGTCGAGCAACATAACAATGCAACAGGTGAGGAAAACAGCGCGAAGCTTCATACTATCGGAATTTGAGGTCCGTTCTTCGGGACATTCTTTTGCTTGTCCTCTTTTTTCTTCGGTTCCTTTACAGCGGGCGGACTCTTCTTTTTTCGCCGACCGAACAGAAACGGAATCACACTGAACGCGCCGACTACGTAGGCGGCAAGCAGGCTGAGAACGACGGGAACGTCCTTAAAGGTGTGAAAGATGATGGACACATCGCAGCGGTTTTCAAGATTAAATCCGATGAAAAACAGCGCAATAACCAGACATAACAGAAAAAATATCAGTTTGAAGAGCATGCCGAGCCTCCGTTTTCAAGTATTTTCGCACGGAACGTTCGTCCGCGCAAGCCGGTCAGCTGGCACGATACAAAGTGTCCCACCAGGGAAAGATCCTGCTTGCCGGAAAAGACGACCATATCGCCAAGTTCCGTGTGGCCGAACAATTCATCCTGATTGTTGCGGGAAACCGACTCGACAAGGACAACCGCCCCGGTGCCTACCCGGGCCCGCATACGCTCACGGCTCATCCGGTGTTGCAGTTCGATAACCCGTGCGAGTCGTTCTTTCTTCAGATCATCGGGAATACGGTTGGGCAAATCAAACGCTGCCGTTCCTTCCCGCGGATTGTAATGGTACATGAACGCGGCGTCATAGGATACGGTTTGCATGAGGGACAGGGTATCTTCGAGATCTTCCTCTGTTTCTCCGGGGAACCCGACGAGAATATCCGTTGACAGGGTTGCCCCGGGAATCCGGGAACGAATGCGTCCAACAAGAGCAAGATACTCTTCCCGGGTATACTTGCGGTTCATGGCTTTGAGCATGCGGTTTGAACCGTTCTGTACCGGCAGATGAATCATGTTGCACACGGCCTTTTCCCGGGCGATAACTTCTATCAGCTCGTCAGAAAAATCCTTGGGATGACTCGAGGTGAACCGGACCCATTGAATGACACCTCGTTCTTCAATTTTCCGGCAGACCCGTTCAAGAAGCGCCGGGAAGTCCAGAACGGTTCCCGTATCCGGATCCGGATATCGGTACGAATTGACATTCTGACCCAACAGGGTTATTTCCCGTACCCCCCGGTCGGCAAGGAGATCAAGTTCCGCAAGTATTTCGCTCAAATCGCGGGAAACTTCCCTGCCCCGAACATAGGGTACAATGCAGTAAGTACAAAAATTATTGCATCCGTTCATGATGGGCACAAACGACTGAAACGCGCCTTTTTCCAGGGAACTTGCGGCAAAATGATATGCCGCGGCGGGTTTTTCATCTACCGGGACATAGGGGATCCCGGATTCCAGGGCACTGAACAGATCGGAGAAAATGTCGCGTTCATACATGCCGACAACATAGTCCACCGCCGGATATTTTTTGCGAAGCGTGTCGTGGAGGCGCTCAGCCATACAGCCCATGACGACCAGGACAAGAGGACGTTTCTTCTTGATTGCCGCGTAATAGGCGATACGTCCGGCAGCCCGGGTCTCTGCCGTTATGCGGACTGAACAGGTATTTATAATGACCAGATCGGCAGTATCGGAGTCCGTACTTGCGGTCCATCCGCGTGATTCAAGCAGGGCGGCAACCGAAGCCGATTCCGCGTGGTTCATCTGACAACCGTAGGTTTCCACAAAAAATGTCATCGCCGGTGATCATCCTCGTAATGAGTCAGCAACCCATTACCGCTGTTGGAGACTTCAGCGGACGCAAAGGCGTTATGATTGTGAATACTCTCATAATTCTCGGCTTCCACACTGTACCAGGGGAATTCCCCGAGGCGGGGAATGGCAAGAATTACGTCGCGCACAAGATCTTCCACGAACTTGGGATTGTCATACCCGTGCTCGGTTACATACTTTTCGTCATCGCGTTTCAGGAGCGAATACACCGCGCTGGAAGCGCATTCCTCAACAAGCGCGACCAGATCTTCCATCCAGAAGAAAGGCCCGAGCTGAACCTTGACCCGGACTATGCCTCGCTGGTTATGGGCCCCATACGCGCTGATAGCGCGCGAGCAGGGACAGACCGTCTGTACCGGTACGGCAACCGACACAAAAAACAAGCTTCCGCCGGATTGTGATACCGACCCCTCAAAAGAGCAATCATACGACATGATGGAAGGTTGCCCGGAAACCGGTGCTTTCTTTTCTATAAAATACGGAAATGACAATTCACCGAACGCGCGAGGAGCTTCCAGTGAAACCCGGATTTCTTCGAGCATCTTCAGGAAATGCGGCATTGAAAGACGTTCACGGTGTTCATGAAACACCTCGATAAAACGGCTCATGTGCGTTCCCTTGAAATGACGCGGGAGGTTCACATACAGACTCACATCCGCAGTCGTATGCTGTACCGAATGGTCACGATCCAGGACGTGTACGGGATACCGCAAGCCCTTTACCCCTACCTTTTTCAGGGGGATGTCGCGATCGTCATGTTCACTCTGAATATCTACCAAAGCGTTGTTCTCCAATTTTCAATAATCCTGCTCAACGAAGGGTCCGCAACGCGGCTTCAAGCGTATTCTCCATCAGCATGGCGATGGTCATGGGACCGACTCCGCGGGGGACCGGCGTTATGGCGGAAGCAACTTCACAGGCTGGCGCAAAATCAACGTCGCCCACAAGGCGATAGCCGTTTTTCGCAGTGTCATCCGCAACGCGGTTAACACCAACATCTATCACCGCGGCGCCGGGTTTGATCATGTCGGCGGAAATCATGCGGGGACTGCCCACCGCGGCGATGAGAATATCCGCCTGGCGGGTTATGGCGGCGAGATCGCGGGTTTTGGTATGGCACACGGTCACGGTGGCATTGCAGTCGCGGCGGGCCAAAAGCACGGAAAGCGGTTTGCCCACAATATTTGACCGTCCGACAATAACGGCATGGGCTCCGGCCGTTGTTATACCGGTTTCACGCAGCAGAACGAGAACGCCGTGCGGCGTACAAGGCAAAAAGCACTCCCGTTCAATGAGCATATTGCCCAAATTGACCGGATGGAATCCGTCCACATCTTTGGACGGATCAATTGCCATGATTACCGCCTGTTCGTTAATGTGCTTCGGCAGGGGAAGCTGGACCAGTATCCCGTGAACGTCCGGATCGTGATTGAGCGAATCGACCAGCTCCAGCAATTCCTTTTCTCCCGTATCGGCCGGAAGACGGATAGTGCGGTCTTTTATGCCTACTTCCCTGAGCGCGCGCTCTTTTCCGGAAACATAGGAAACGGAGGCAGGATTGTCGCCGACAAGAACGACCGCAAGACAGGGATGAACACCCTTGCCCGTCAGCCTTGATACACCTTCAGCCACGCGCGAACGGACAGAAGCCGCTATTGAATACCCGTCAATTATGGTAGCACTCATGATAACCTCGCTTGTTGATGATTGATTGGCGTAACCAGATTTAGCAGTACTTTGTTGTACCATGTACAGCTTTGATAGACAATAGCCGAAAAAATGGAGTATAGTGTCCCAATGAAACGATCCATCATACTACTGGTACTGCTGGCACTGGCCGGCACCGCAACACTCGGTGCACAGACAACGACACCGTCAACCTCTCTCGATTACGATCCGATCAGAAAAGGCGATCAGTTCATACATGTTGATCTTGGTCTTTCCGTCCCGTTGTTTTACCTTACTCCGGACGGTATTACATCCGACACCAATCTTGACCTGGGCGGAGCGGGAAGAATCGGGTATTCGCGTTTTATCACTTCGCGGATGTCGCTCGGCGGCTTCTTCGGCTTTTCTTTCAATCAAACCCTTGGTGAAAATACCTATCTCGCCCTTCCGATGGCGATTCGGGCAAGTTACGAGTTTGTTTTCAACCGGATACACGTTCCCGTGTCATTTTCCGCCGGGGGTATGTACCAAACCTACCGTACACGAAATTACTTCGGTTTTATGCTCAAACCGGAGATTGGCGGATATTACCGCTACTCGCCGGACTGGTCTTTCGGCGCGAATTTGAGCTGGGACTTTGTTCCGCAGTGGTATGATACCAGCAGCGACAACCGTGTTGGAAACTTTTTTGATGTAATGGTCGGACTCCGGTATCATTTCTAAAACCTGGATAATACGAGGAATACATATGAAACACCTTCAGGGTAAAACAATACAAACTCTTTTTATGGCGGCAGCTCTTGCAGTTCTCGCATCCGGTTGCTCCGAGGATCCCATATTCTCGGCGGTAGAAGCTGAAGTTGAGCTCAAGGATCCCTCGGTTTTGGGGACAGTTCTTTCCCTGGTTTCCCATGACGGATCATTGTATACCGCGAACGGAAATCTCTACCGCAGAACCGGCGGTAGCGGAGACTGGAGAAAGGTTTCACTTCCTTCGGGAGCATCCCGCTGCTCGCAGGTCGCCACAACAACCGAAGACGGAACCGGCAGCATGTTCGGTCTGTTCCAGAATTCAGACTGGAGTTTTCACTCCATTCAACGCTACACAGGAACCGGTTGGGAACCCGTAACCGGCGCGACAAACGGTTTTGCCATAAAAAACGGCAGCGGTTTCATATTCTTTTTCCGCGAGGACAGCATGGACGATTCCGAGGGCGCCAGAATAATACAGTCTGCCCATCGTATTGCTCCTGACGGAACGATGACGGAAATTCTTTCCGGACTTGAATACTATAAAAGCGGCGGCGAACGACTCCTTGACGCTGAAGGGGATTACTTCATTACCAACCGTGCCGTGTATACCGCCGTTTCAGGAACCGTTATTTCCAATACTACCGATGTCAATACCACCAGCCTCACCGCGCTTGCCGTTAATGGTAGCGATGTGTACGTAGCAAACAGCGGATACGTGTGGCACTTCAACGGCTCGGTCTGGACCCGGTTTTCCCATGACGCTGATGGACCGGTGTACGGTCTTACCTACATGGAGGTCGCGGGCAAGCGCCTCCTGTTGCTCCCCTGCTCGGAAGGATACGGAGAAGTGCTTCTGGATGATTCCGGACGACCCGAAGCCTACCAGGAACCGGGGAAAAGCGCTGCAAGTTCGATCAGTACCAGCGCACGCAGTCAGTATTCCAGCACCATGGATGACTGGCTCCTTTTAAGCGCCTTTGTTGTTACCGATCCTGTTCCCGCGGGAAACCAGTATGTTCTGTACGTCGGGGTAATGGACCCCCTCGAAGACGGACTGTGGGGATACTATTCGGACACCCGCAAGGAATGGAACCGGGAGTAAACGGAGCAAAACGTGGATCTTTTTTCGGGTAGCGGAAGCGAGGGTCACGAACCACTGGCCGCGCGGATGCGACCCCGTACTCTTGACGAGTTCATTGGACAGGACCACCTCATAGGTCCCGGCCGGCTTTTACGCCGTGCCATTCAGGCCGACCGTCTTTCATCTGTCATTTTCTACGGACCTCCCGGTACCGGCAAGACCACCCTGGCCCGGGTTATAGCCAATCACACAAAAAGCAGTTTCATTACTCTCAACGCAGTACTCGCCGGAGTCCAGCAAATCCGTGAAGCGATCGCCGGAGCGGACGAACGGCGACGCCTGTATGAAAAACGGACCATTCTCTTTGTTGACGAAGTACACCGCTGGAACCGGTCCCAACAGGATGCCCTCCTTCCCTGGGTAGAAAACGGAACCATAATTCTTATAGGTGCAACCACCGAAAACCCCTTCTTTGAAGTAAACAAGGCCCTTGTGAGCAGGAGCCGGGTTTTTCAGCTCAAACCCCTCACCGGCGACGATCTTGAAAAGGCCGCGCTCGCCGCCGTTGCCGACCGGGAGCGTGGATACGGGAAATGGGCTGTCGAGTTCACCGAGGATTCCCTTGCTCATCTGGTTGAAACCGCTTCCGGAGACGCGCGGAGTTTACTCAACGCGCTCGAACTCGCGATTGAAACCTCCGTTCCCTCCTGGCCGCCCGAACCCGGCATCAGGATCGTGATTGACCGACAAACGGCCGAGGAAAGCATTCAAAAAAAAGTGGTCTTGTATGACCGGGACGGCGACTACCACTACGACGTGATCAGCGCCTTTATAAAATCGCTCCGGGGACGAGACCCGGACGCCGCGCTCTACTGGCTTGCCCGCATGATGTCTGCCGGGGAAAGCCCGTCGTTCATTTTCCGCCGTATGCTCATTTCGGCCTGCGAGGACACCGGCCTTGCCGATCCTCACGCAATTTCAGTGGTCACGTCCTGTGCTGAAGCTTTTGACCGGGTCGGACTTCCCGAAGGACAGTATCATCTTGCCCATGCCGCGTTGTATCTCGCAACCGCACCGAAATCCAACAGTTCCCTCGCTTATTTCGATGCGCTCGCCGCCGTTGAAGAAGAAGACGCCGAAGTTCCCAACCATCTGCGCGACGGAAACCGCGACAAGGAAGGATTCGGTCACGGTCAGGGGTATCTCTACCCGCACAGCTATCGTGAACACTGGGTTCCCCAGCAGTACCTTCCCGACACCCTTTCCGGCAGAATCTTTTTCAACCCGTCCGAACAGGGATACGAGGCCTCCATCCGCTCGGATGTCCTGACCCGCAGGGAAATACAGCTTTCCGCCCTTCTTGAAGGGCGCTCGGAAAATCCGGCGGAGATTCTCACCTTCAGTCCCGGAGACTCCCGGCGGGATGAATGGACGAAACGGCTCGACTCTGGCAAGGCGGACAGTCTGCTTGCCATCCGGAACACAATCACCGAAAGAGCGGGGATAGTCCGGCATAGCCGGATTCTCGTCTGCAATGCCGATGACGGACTTCTTGTATGGACCGCACTCCGCAAGGCGCCGGAAGGTCAGGTAACCGCGGTATGCCGCGCTCAAAAAACCTGCGCAATTCTTGAACAATACGCATCCTCCCTGGACGACCTTGAGAAACCGGTCTTTCTGGTTGAAGCGGACGGCATTCCCGCCCCGCAAACCCTGCCCCATCCCTTTGAACTGGTACTCTCACGCGATCCCGGATCTACACAGGAACAGATTTCCCGCTTTGTTGCCGCCGCTACGGCTTTTCTTGTTCCCGGCGGACGCATTGTTTTTTCAGTCCGCGTCCCCGGTTTGGGCATGCGTCTGTCCACTCTGGTTGAAGATCCGGCCCTCCGCGAACGAATCTCTGAAGCGGAAAAAACGTTTTTCTCGGATACCGACAACCCCCTGTTTTCCTGGGATGGCCAGATCCTTCAGGACACACTGACCGCACCGGAAAGAAGCGTGCACTGTGAGACCATCGAAATGATTGAACCCCGGCGCCCCTCCCCGCAGGATATTGAGCGGTGGTTTGACTCCGAACACTCACCCTACGGCGCCATGCTCCATGCGAAACTTCACGACAACGACATACAGACATTCCGGCGGACACTCGAACAACGGTTCGCCACCGGCCCGGCTGAATGGCAGTTCTGCACGGTGTTGTGCACGGTAACCCGTGAACAGCGGTAAAATAGTGTAAACATCCACGAGCCTACGTGTTATACTGTACATAGTGCTACCAACCAAGGAGGAGACCCTTGAGAATTATCAGAAAAATCGGAACCATCTGCATGCTCATACCGCTGCTTGTCCTTCTTTTCTCCTGTGCAAGCGCTCCGTACACCCAGACAGACAAAGGCGTGCTGAAACTTGTTGACCTCATAAACAAAGGACAGGTAAACGAAGTGGAAGGACTTGCGCAAGTACCCTTCGCGCTCGATATGGAAACACTGTACCTTGAATCAGATGTAGCCACATACTGGAACAACCTGCATGAAGCCGGTTTTACCATGACCGGTCCGCGCGTTGAATCCGTTGAACATGTTTCAGACAACTCCTGGCAAGCATTCGCGGATAGCTACGACATGAAAAACTTCTTCGCCCGGTATACCGGCGAAGATACCTCCCTCGTAACGCTGAAAACCGGAGAAGGAACCTTCTATCTTCTCCTTGAGCGTGCACTGCGCGGATATCCCCGTATCCGCGGAATAAAGGGGCCGGTACAATGAAAAAATCACTGTTAACCGTCGTTCTTGCAGCGACCCTCATGCTCACGCCCTTGTCGGCACAAAAAGCTTTTGTGGAATACGTTGAAGGAAACGCCTCAATCCAGAATACCTCGGGAAGCCTTCGGCCCGTTGATTTCGGAAGCACCGTAACGTACGGTGAAACGGTACTGACCGGACAAGACGGAACGGTGGAAATGGTACTGGACAACGGAAGCAGAATACGCGTTTCCGGCAATTCAGTCTTTTCCTATACGAGCACCGGAGCCGGAACCGACAGCCGACCGGTTCTTGCGACAACCGCCGGAAGCGTTTCCTACAAACTGAACAGAGCCGCCGGACGTTCCCCGATAATCCGGACCAACAGCATGGTCGCCGGAGTACGGGGAACCGAGTTCACCATATTTGCCGGACGGGACGGCTCCGTACTTCTTGCCGTTGCGGACGGCATCGTAGATGTGGAATCCGAGGGCGTACAGGTTACCCTGCTTAAAAATGAAGCGGTCGAAGTAGCGCCGGGCGAAGCTCCCGGAGCCAAATATGAATACCTGGGACGCGAACTCGATTTCAGCGACTGGAACAAACAAAAAAACGACGCGTTCCTTACCGATCCCGTCGGAACGCTCAAGGCGGTAGAACGCCGTCTCGCCGTGTACGCAGCGGAACTGAAAAAACTTGAAGCGCCCTATGCCGACGCGACGGATTCCTGGAAAAAGGCAACCGCCCAATACAAGATACTCCTTGAAGAAGGCGACAAGGAAAAGATAAAACAATTCCAGCAGGAACTTCTCTTCCCCGCCCAGGACGCACGTGCCGTCCTCATACTCAACATCCGCTACTGGGCATTGAACTACCTGTCCATGCGACGCTATGTCGTGTCGAACCTCTACATGGAAATGAAAAGCCGCAACCCCGTAACGCGAACGACCGTGGCGGACGAGTTCTTCGCGCTCCATGCGGAACTCTTGCGCCGGTATGAAACCGTAATCGTTCCCGAACTGAACGAAAATGACTATTAACAGGAGACCCCGGTGAACAGAAAATACATCCTGCTGCTACTCGTCATACCGACACTTCTTGCAACGAGCTGCGAGTTCTTTATAGAAGAAACAGCAAGCACCCCTGACGCGCGCATGGAAGCTTTTATTGACGACGCAAACGCCGGACGCTGGAACTCCATGTGGCGCCACTTCCACCCGGAGAGTGACAACTACGATTCCGGTGACTTTTACACGAACGATAACGCGATACGGGACATTTTCGAAACGCATACACCGCTCACCAGCCTCTACGTTTCCACCCAGACCGCCACCTGCCGAAGCGAAATAACCAGGGTAGAATTCCAGTTCACCCTGGTGGAATATGAACCGGAGAATTTCAAGATCCGGTACATCAACAAGTCCGAACAAGTGTTCCGCAGCGAACACTGAACTGAACCCCCGGGTTTCCGTATCGGCCGGGCCGGCACGGAATCCATGACGATTATAAGGAGGAAGCTATGAAAAACCTGATACCCGTCCTTGCCGTACTCGCGGTACTGATGGCGTTCACCGCGTGCGAAGTTGAAGAAACCTATTCGGTGCATGAACGCATGGAAGCCTTTATTGACGACGTGAACGCATCGAGCTGGAGCGACCTGAAAGCTCATACCCATCCGGACTCGGATGATTACAACACCGCTAATGCTGACTTCTGGGAAAACGCGTTTTCCCCATATATCCCGCTTCAGGATCTGGCCGTGGACGGCCAGACGGCGACCTGCAGTGGCGCGGGCGGGGTCACCTTCGATTTCTATCTTACCGCGGACGGAAGCGATGATAATCTGATCATTCGTATTGAACGAGGCCCGGATACCATTTTTGAGTGATAATTTTACAGGGAGCGGTGTTCTGATCGGCAAGATTACAGACTGCTATCAAAATTGTTGAAGACTACTATCAAATTTGTTGAAAGCTGCTATCAATTTTGTTGAATTTTTCCCGCGAGAAGCCGCCCTCACCGGCGGCTTTTTTTTTCAACAATTTTAGTAGCAGTACAAAAAACTTGACGACGGAAACAAACCATGAGACACTTGTCACACTAACATTTCTGGAGGAGCTTATGATACTTAAAAAATCACTACTGGTAGTTTTGGCAGTAGTTCTTTCAACCGGAGTACTTTTCGCGCAAAGTTTTAGCAACAGCGATAAATGGTCACTGTTCGACGACAAGGGCGACAACGGCTCTTCGACCATCGCAAAAAAATCAGAGATGGTAACCATTGAGGGAGCCGAAGTTCTCGCGGTTACCCTGAGCGGCACGGTAACATCCAAATGCCCGTACGGGTATGCAGGCGCCACCGCAGACGGAGAACCCGCAACCATTGCAGCACTGAAAGAAGCCACCGGCATAACCTTCTATACTAATGGCGACGGAAAAAAATACCGCGTGCGCGTCGAGACTAGCGACGTAAAGGATTATAACTACTACGGCTTTGTCTTTACTGCCCCCGAGGGAAAACCGGTAAAAGTAACCGTTCCCTTCTCCAAACTGACCCAGGAAAGCTGGGGCGCAAAGAAAAAATTCAACGCGGCGAACGCGTCCAAAGTTTCATTTCAGACAATCGGCCAGCCGATTCCCTCATTCGAGTTCACTATTGCGGACCTGAAACCGGTTAAATAACCAGCCGTACTACCTAACTAGCGAGGCGGGCATGTGCCCGCCTTTTTTGTCGCTCTCTTGAATTCCCCCGACTTTACCAGTATTATGGGTACATTCCAGTTTAGGAGCCGTGCATGAAACTTGTATTTTTAGGACCCCCCGGTGCCGGAAAGGGCACACTTGCCGTTCTCGTCACCGAGGCATATAGCATTCCCCACATTTCAACCGGAGAAATATTCCGGGCAGCAATCAGGGAAAAAACACCGCTCGGACTCAAGGTTCAGGCAATCATAGACGCCGGCCAGCTGGTAAGTGATGATACTACTATTGAGCTTGTAAAAGAACGTCTTGCGAAAAGCGACGCGAAAAAGGGTTTCATTCTGGACGGCTTCCCCCGCACCATTCCCCAGGCCGAAGCCCTGGCGGAAATTGTGGATATAGACAGCGCGGTCAATTTTGACATTGACGATGAACTCGTGGTCAAGCGCCTTTCCGGCCGCCGTGTCTGCAAGACGTGCAGTCAAAACTACCATGTCGATTTCATGCCGCCAAAGGTTGAAGGCAAATGCGACAAATGCGGCAGCGATCTCATCATCCGCGAAGATGACAAGATCGAAGCGATTACTAAACGGCTTGAAGTTTACCGCAAGCAGACCGAACCGCTTATCGGGTTTTACCGGGAAAAGAACAAACTGACTGACGTTGACGCGAGCCCTTCAAGCGGCACCGTCTTTGAATCGTTCCAGAAATTGTTCCCGCAGAAATAACCCGTAACCGCGGCACGCCACCGAAATACCGAGGAGGACTCCATGCACGCACACAGCATATCAAAGAGCGTTTACGCCATTCATGCCGACGTAAAATCCGCTACCCGCTTTGAGGGTATCTGGCCCATTCCTGACGGCGTAACCCTGAACTCCTACCTCGTCTGTGGAGAAAAAACCGCCCTTATTGACCTTGCAAAGGACTGGGCCGGTTCCATCACCCAGTTCGAGGCACAGCTCAAATCCGCCGGATCCTCCTTCGAGTCGATTGATTACCTTATCCTCAACCACCTTGAACCGGACCATACCGCGTTCCTTTTAGAACTGCGTAAACGGAATCCAAAAGCTGAAATCATCTCCACCCCCAAGGGCATCGCCCTCGTAAAAAACTTCTTCAAGATTACCGAAGGTTTACGCGAGGTGAAAACCGGCGACACCCTCGATCTGGGAGACGGATACGTTCTCGAGTTCTTTGAAACACCGAACATCCACTGGCCGGAAACCATGATGACCTTCGACCGAAAAGACGGCATCCTTTTCAGCTGCGACGGATTCGGCTCGTACGGAACCGTGGGAGACCGTGTCTTTGACGACGAATTTACTGCCGAAGAGCACGCATTTTATGAAAAGGAAAGCCTGCGGTACTATTCGAACATCGTGGCGAGTTTCTCGTCCTTCGTAACCAAGGCGCTTGAAAAACTCGCCGATCTTCCCGTGAAAGTGGTCGCGCCGAGCCACGGCATCATCTGGCGGAAAAACCCGACGACAATAATCGAACGCTACGGCCGCTATGCCGGCTACAATACCGGGTCCCCGTGCGAACAAGAAATCTGCGTCATATGGGGTTCCATGTACGGTTACACCCGTGCCGGACTCGACGCCGTACTTGAAGGCATTGAATCAGAACAGGTGCCGTACACCATCCATCAGGTACCCGATACCGACGCGAGCTTCGTCCTCGCCGACGCGTACAAGGCAGCGGGACTCGTCCTTGCCATGCCGACCTATGAATACAAGATGTTCCCGCCCATGGCGCATATTCTTGACCTCTTTGCCCGGAAGCACTTTATCGGCAAGAAGGCACTCAGGATCGGCAGCTGGGGCTGGGTTGGCGGAGCGAAAAAGGAATACGAGGAACGGATAGCCGGTCTTTCCTGGGAAAGCGTTGAATCCATGGAATGGCAGGGTGTTCCCGCGGAAGAAGACCTTAAAACACTCCGGGAACGCGGACGCGAACTCGCCAAACTTGTTAAAATGAGCTGAACCGGCAACAAAGCGGGCGAATTCTTTCAACAAATTTGGTAGCAGTACCCAAAATACAGTATCTTTATCGGTATGGATACCATACTTACCACTATCGCCGACGCGCTCAAGCTCTTTTTCAGTTTCAAGGCCTATGTAATCCTTCCGGCTTTCATGCTGATTTTGGCGCTTGTAGCCCGTATGCGTCCAGCGGACGCGATTCTTTCCACGGTACGGATCGGCGCCGGATTTGCCGGCGTCTTTATCGTATTTTCCTTCTTCGTTACCCAGATAAGCCCGGCCATACGGGAGATAATCCGGATACGGGGCATCGACTTCCCGGTCGTCGACGTGGGCTGGCCGCCGCTCGCTGCCATCACCTGGTCCACGACCCTCGCCCCGCTGGTCATCGTCTTCGTCATGCTGATCAACATGGTCATGCTGTTTACGCGGACCACGAAAACACTGTATATCGACCTGTGGAACTACTGGCATTTTGCCCTCGTCGGCGCGCTTCTCCAGAGTATCGGTGCGCACTGGCTCCTCGCCCTCTCGGCGAGCATCCTCATCGCCATCTACACGATCAAAACCGCCGAATGGTCCGCTCCCTACGTAAAACGGGAAACCGGACTCGAAGGCGTCGCCATAAGCCCCATATCCGTCTCGGGCTTCCTGCCCTACGCGGTCACGTTGAACCGCCTCATCGACGCAGTTCCCGTTCTCCGCTCTCTTTCATGGAATCCGAGCAAGTCCCGATCAGAATCGAACGGCAAAACCCGGACCGTTGATATCCTGCAGGAACCCATGATCATCGGCATCATAGTCGGCATTCTCCTTTCAATGGCCGCCGGCTACGACCTCAAAACGACGCTGGAAACCGCGGTCAATATCGCCGCGGTCATGTTCCTCCTTCCCCGTTGCGGTGCACTCATTGCCGAAGGCATGGGAGCGGTCGCACAGGCGTTCAAAAAGCTTATCGAGGGCCGATTCACCTCGCTTACCGGCCTTTCCATCGCCATGGATTCGGGCGTCATCATGACCAACTACTCGGTTATCGCAACCGGTCTCGTGATGATTCCGATATCCCTGATAATCGCCTTCATCATCCCCGGAAACCGGACCATTCCGCTCGGCGACCTGCCGAACCTCCTGTCCGTCATGTCGGTCATCACATTGATCATGGGCGGAAACGTAATCCGGTCCATTATCGCCGGCATTCCGATTGTCGCGAGTTTCATGATCTTCGCGTCGAAACTGGCCCCGCTCTTTACGAGCCAGGCAAAAGCGGCCGGTATGGAACTCGGCCTCGCGGGACAGGAAATTACCGCCTTTACCGACGGCGGCAACCAGCTCCGGTTCTGGTTTTTCTACCTCTTCCAGGGGAACATCATCGCAATAGCGGTTATCCCGGTGGTTCTTGCCATGCTTTTCTTCAGCTGGAAAACACACCGGAGGATTTCCGCCGAACAGGGCACCGCATAACGGGAAGTTTTTTCAACAATTTTGATAGCAGCTTTCAACAATTTTGATAGCAGTTACCAACAATTTTGGTAGCAGACAGAAAACCTTGCCCAAAAAGGCCAAAACAGCTACAGTAGGCTCAATAGAACGCTTATTTTACAGGAGACTATAATGGTTAACGCACTTGCAAAGAATGATGCATGGCAGGGCCGGAAAGGCCCGGTCGTGCTTGTTATAATGGACGGCGTCGGATACGGACAGTACACCGAAGGCGACGCGGTCGCCGACGCGCACATGGAAGCGCTCGAAAAATTTCACGAGACCTGCCCGGTTACCCGCCTCAAAGCGCATGGTACCGCGGTCGGGCTTCCCTCCGACGAAGACATGGGCAACAGCGAGGTAGGCCACAACGCCATCGGCTGCGGCAGGGTTTTTGCCCAGGGAGCCAAACTCGTATCCACCTCGATCGAAACCGGGGCCATGTTCGAAGGCCAGACCTGGAAAAAACTTGTTTCCAATGTGAAAAACTCCGGCGGCAAGCTCCACTTTATCGGTCTCTTTTCCGACGGTAACGTTCACTCGCACATTGACCACCTCAAGGCCATGCTCGAAAAAGCGAAGGACGAGGGTGTAAAAACCGCCCGGATCCACACCCTCCTCGACGGCCGCGACGTTGGCGAAACAAGTGCGCTCGAGTATATCGACCCCTTCGAAGACTATCTTTCCAAACTCAACGCAGGCGGCGTCGATTTCCGTATTGCCTCCGGCGGTGGACGCATGTTCATCACCATGGATCGTTATAACGCCGACTGGTCCATGGTAGAACGCGGCTGGAAAGTACATGTCCGCGGAGAAGGCCGTCAGTTCACGAGCGCCCATGAAGCAATCGAAACCTGGCGCAAGGACATCCCCGGCATTATTGACCAGGACCTGAAGGAATTCATCATCGCGGAAAACGGCAAGCCCATAGGAACCATTAACGACGGTGACTCGGTTGTCTTCTTCAACTTCCGCGGAGACCGTGCCCTTGAGCTCACCGCCGCCTTTGAAACCGGAGCCGAATTCGACCGGTTTGACCGCGGACCGGTACCGAAGGTTGAATACGCCGGCATGATGGAATACGACGGCGACCTCCACATCCCGGCGCAGTATCTCGTCGTTCCTCCCGCCATCGACCGCACCATGGGCGAATACCTCGTGGCTACCGGTGTGCGCACCCTCGCAATCAGCGAAACCCAAAAGTACGGCCATGTAACCTACTTCTTCAATGGAAACAAACTCGGCAAATTCGATGAAAAACTCGAAGACTACGTTGAAATCAAAAGCGACGTTCTCCCCTTCGAACAACGCCCCTGGATGAAGTGCGCAGAAATTACCGATGCGGTCATCGAAGCAATCGGATCGGGAAAATACGACTTTATCCGCCTCAACTTCCCGAACGGCGACATGGTAGGCCACACCGGAATCTATCAGGCGGTTCTCTGCTCGATGGAAGGCATGGACCTCCAGCTTGCCCGCCTTAAAAAGGCAATTGACGCCGCGGGCGGTGTGATGGTCATGAGCGCGGATCATGGTAATGCCGACGACATGTTTGAGCACAACAAAAAAACCGGAGAAGTGTCCCGCAAGGAAGACGGCTCGGCCAAGGCTAAGACCAGTCACTCGCTCAACCCGGTTCCCTGTATCATCTACGATCCGCAGAGCAAGGGTGAATATACCTCGACCCTCAAGGAAGGTCTCGGCATCTCCTCCCTCGCGGCAACCTGTATCGAGCTCCTCGGCTACAAAGCGCCGGAAGACTACGATCCTTCCGTGCTGAACTGGAAGTAACCAACTGCAAACCGTACCGTGCATCACACGGTACGGTTTTTTTTGAGGGACCATGACAGAAATTGAACTGAAAGCGCATATCAGCGATCCTGACGCCGCGGAAAAAGCGGTTCTCGCGTTACCCGGCGCCCTGAAAATAGGCGAATCGGTCAAGCAGGACGTCTACCTCCGTCTCGAGGGAAGCCCGGTACGGGTACGCCTCAGGGATGAAAACGACACGATCACGCTCACCTACAAACGCAAGGAAACGAGGAACGGTCTCGAGGTAAACGATGAGCAGGAATGCACCATATCCGACCGGAAGGCGATCGAAGTTCTTCTCGGGGATATCGGATTCAAACCCTTCCTGACAAAAATAAAAAGAACACGCTCATTCACTGTTTCCGGTGATTGCGGCAACTCCGGTGAATCCGTTCCGGCGGTTACCGCGGAAATTTCCCTTGTTGAGCCGCTTGGCTGGTTTCTCGAGCTTGAAATCCTTCTTGAAGAGACCGATCCCGACGAAAAAACAATTGAAAAAGCCCGTAAAAGGTTGTTACAGGTCCTTGCGGACTGCGGAGTGGGAGAAGAATCCATCGAACATCGCTACTACAGCGAGATGTTGGGGTAGTGCTACCAAAATTGTTGAAATTTGTTCCAGCTTCTTTCCGGATTTTTTTCAACAATTTTGATAGCAGTTTTCAACAATTTTGATAGCAGTATCTTAGCCCAGCGGAACCGGCTTATCGTCCTTCTCTCCACTCGTAACAAACCCCATCACCACAAACGCGAGCAGGAAAAACACTGCACAGAACAGGAACATGGACCGGTAGCCGGCAACGTCGATAATCGCACCGGAAAAAGCGGGAGCCACGATTGCCGCGAGCTGGGAGAAGGTGTAGTACAGCCCGGTGTACACACCGATATTGGTGAAGTGGGCCATCTGCCAGAGCATGGGAAAGGAGTTTGCCACGACGCAAATCCAGAACACGCCGTAGCCGAACATGAGCGCCCAGAAAATAATGGTCAGCAAGCCGTTGGAAAGACCGAGCGTTTTCCCGAACGGTTCCAGGAAGAATACGGCTGTGGTAATGACGGCTATCATCACAAGGGAGATTCGGATCATGCGGCGGCGGCCCCAGCGGCTCGCGGCATAGCCCATGGGGATGGCGGCGAGCGCAGAGGAAATTCCGACCATGCCCATGGCAAGCGGTCCCTGGCCGGTAGTGAGGTCATAGGTCTTGATGCTGTATTCGGTGAGGAACGGTACCACTCCCTGATAGCCGACAAACCAGAGAAACAGGCTTACCAGCACGAGAAATCCGCTTTTGTCTTTTGCGTAAAACACCATGATGATGCTATGGAAAAAGGGTTCTTTCTTTTCTTCTGGTATTTCCTCGGTCGCGTCAGGGACGCCTTCTTCAGCGGCGACGCGGGAGTCTTTTTCACGAACAAAGAACGCAAGGAACACGACGGCGATCAACACGAACACGGATCCGGCAGGGAATGCAAGCCGGTCTTTGGTTGACCCCAAAAACGGCAACACGATATCCACGTCCATGAGGCGCGCAAGGCCGATGGTTCCCACGATGGCGGCAATGTTTCCCATGGTGTTGATAACCCCGTTTGCCTGTGAGCGGTACCGGCCGGGAATGGTATCCGGCATGAGCGCGACAATCGGTCCACGGACGGACTGTTTTACAAGGTTCAGGAATACCAGCAACACTATAAGTGCCATGAGGGAATATTCGGCGGCATAGGGTATGGCGCCGAAGCTGAGAGCAGAGAGCGGAAGCAATACGAGTATCCAGGGAAGCCTGCGTCCCATGGGTGTACGGGTGCGGTCGGACCATACCGATACCAACGGAATCAGGAACAGCGCAAGAAGGTTGTCCAGCGCCATGATCGCTCCGACTATCGATTTATATGGTATATAATTGGACAGAAAGATTTGTACGTAGCTGTCGTACAGGGGATCCATCATTCCGACCGTAAAAAATCCGAAACCGATCAGGAAGGTGACGGGCAGATAGGTTCTGAAGCCTTTTTCCTCTTTGTTCATGATTACCTCTTTTTGCGTTGGTACCGGGATAATTGTGTGGTAGTATATCATGGAATTGGAACAGCATCGAATGAAAATGACAAAAAATGACACGGCGTCAGTCCGTACTCTTCCTGATGACTGGCCCCGGATACTCGCCCATCGGGGAGCATCGTCGCTTGCACCGGAAAATACCCTGCCCGCGTTTCAGGAAGCCCGGAGACTCGGCTGTCGGGGCGTTGAGCTGGACGTTCACCGCTGTAAAACAGGCGAGCTCGTCGTAGTACACGATCACTGGCTTGACCGCATTTGCGGGCAGCATCTCCATGTTGAATCGCTTACCCTGGCTGAATTGCGGGAACTGGACGCAGGAAGTCACTTCAACCGCAAGTTTCCTGCATTGCAGAATGAAGCGTATGCCGGTGAGCGGTTTCCGCTTTTTGACGAGGTGCTCGAAACGCTCGGACCGGATATATTTCTGGATGTTGAACTCAAACTCGATTCCCTGCGTGCGAGGCCGCTCGTGGAAACCGTCGCGCTCACGCTTTCCCGCCATAACCGTCACAATTGCATAGTATCGTCATTTAATCCGCTCGCCATTCGCTCATACCGCAAGTTCGGTCCCCATGCAACCGCCGCCATATACTGCCGCGATACCTCGGTTCCTTTTTTCCTGCGTCATCGGGAATGTCTCATTTTTTCGAACGCGGACATAAAAAAACCCGCCAGGGAGATTGCTCTCGCCTCGGCGGGGTTTGAAACCGGAAACAAACCGGTTATCATCTGGACGGTAAATGACCGGGAAACCGTCACACGCATGCTCGACGCAGGAGTTACCTCCCTGATCACCGACCGCATTCAGGATTTTACATAATCGTTCAGGAAGCTTCAACTTCCGCGTTGATAGCGTCAATGAGATCTGAAAGGACGAGCGGCTTTCTGAAAAACTTGTCAGCTCCGAGGTCATACAGTTCCTGTTCAAGAGAATCCTCGGTAAGTGCGGTTATAACCATGACAAAGGGTTTACCGAACGCGGGATCTGTTTTTATCCGCTTGCAGATTTCCTGTCCGTTTACGCCGGGAAGCGCGAGATCAAGCAGGACAAAACCTGGCTTCTTCTCCACAAGCTGGGCTCCGGCATCGAATCCGTCAAATGACTGCAAAATGGTAAGGTCGGGCATGTTCTTGTGAACATAGGACGCTATCGCGTTGTTTAGTCCGGCATCATCATCAATGATGATCAATGATTTCCAGTTGGCCGAACTATCGTCGTCCTGAAGATTCTCGGGAACACGCATTCCGCGGTTCCGTATAAACGTGATCAGGTCATCTTTATAGACCCGATACTGTCCACCCGGGGTATTAAAGGCCTTGAGATGGCCGTTGCGTATCCAGTTGATGGCGGTCTGATTAACTACGCCGCACATATTCGCAACTTCAAGGGCTGAAAAAATCTGAACCCGTTTGTTCTTGATATCCTTATTCATAATGCCTCACGGAAACTATAGACCAAAATACATTTTGTCTCAAGCTTATTCATCATTTTCTCCACTTTTCGTGCATTTGGCAATAACTTTTAACGAAAAACCAACACGATAGAGGGCTGAAACCAGTTTTATACCGGTTTTTCCCCGGCGATTGAGGCGTTCCGCGGCCTTTTTGCATAATTCTTCCTCGGTATCAGCTGAAATCGCTGAAAGAACCGCCTGCCGGGCAATATCCGGGGCAATCCCGCGATGCTGGAGCCCTGCCTGAAGTTTTACCGCACTTTCCGCCTTGTGGATAAGGCGGTTTCTTATCCACGCTTCACAAAAACGCTTGTCATCAAGGTATTTTTTATCTTCGAGATAATCAAGGGCGACGGCGGTTTCCGCTTCCGAAAAACCTTTCCGCGCAAGTTTGATTTCGAGTTGGCGCCGGCATTGTTCGGCACGGGAGAGATATGCCATTGCTGCTTTTTCCGCAAGCCAAATCCGGGCCGAATGGAGAAGATCCTCAAATTCATCGGAAGAAAGAACTACTTCGGGAAGAAAAAGCCGTTCGGGAGGGAATGGCAGATATACATCCCGGACAAAAAAAGAAGGGCCGTCTTCCGGAGATACCTTGAGTATACCCGGCGAGGCCCATTCTGTTTTTCCGAACGAAAACTCTTGTTTAGCGCTTGCTGAACTGGAACTTTCGTCGTGCACCGCGCTGACCGAATTTCTTCCGTTCAACCATGCGGGAGTCGCGGGTCAGAAGGCCGTTAGCCTTGAGCGCCGCATGATTGTCAACATCCACCTGTGATAGCGCACGGGCAATTCCGTGGCTGCAGGCTCCGGCCTGTCCGTTAAGACCGCCGCCGGAAACTGTAATGACGATGTCGAATTTGGTATCGCTGGCAGTCACCATGAGCGGCTGGCGAACAGTTTGAACCTGTTCGGACGTCGCAAAGTAGGATGCAACGTCAGCGTCGTTGACCTGGAGCTTCCCACTGCCTTCGCGGATAAATACCCGGGCAACGGCGGTTTTTCGTCTTCCTGTTCCCATTCCGATATTTTTGATCACGTTCATTCTCCTCGTTAGACTTCAACCGCTTTGGGGTTCTGTGCGGTATGCGGATGTGTCGCGCCAGCGTACACCTTGACATTCGTCAGCATCTTGCGGCCAAGCGGTCCCCTGGGAAGCATTCCCTTGATCGCCAGCATAACCGGCTGAGTGGGATGGCGTTCCAGCAGCTTCGCGAAACTTATTGAGCGCAGTCCGCCGATAAAACCGGTGTGATGGCGATACATCTTGTCGGTTGTCTTGGCACCGGTAACAATAGCTTTATCCGCATTGATAATGACAACGTAGTCACCCATTTCCTGATGAGGCGCGTAGGAAACCTTGTGCTTTCCCCGCAACATGGCGGCGGCTTTCGCGGCTACCCGGCCAACCGGCTTGTCTTGTGCATCGATGACAAACCAGTCGCGTTTTGCCTCTGTTTCATTTACAAAAATTGTCTTCATGTACGTACCTTACGATAAATAGATCTCGCGGCAAGTAAAAACTGCCGCACGCAGATAATGTGGGTGAGTTACTATAAGGAAAAAGAACGTGCAATGTCAAGGGCACCTTTCGGTCAGGAGTCCTTCTTTGCTCCGGCTTTAGCCGCTTCTTCTTCCTTTTTAGCTTCCTTCTTGTCCTTGAGATCGGCGATTCCGATAAAAACCGACACCAGTCCGATAAAGGCTGCCAGAATCGGCATACAGCCGCGCAGGAATAACAGGATATCATTTCCCCAACCAAGACCGAAACCGGCAACTTCCGGCGGAAGGGCCGCGAAAACGGTAAAGGCAATCAATATGAATCCGACAAACAACGCAACCATTGTAAGGCCTCCTAAAGCAATATACCCTGAACTGATTTTCTCATATATCACCACTATGGTCAACTCACGTGGATTTTGGTACACTTTGCTCCATAATGAACACTCCAGTCAGTCAAACCGCCCGCCCGTCAACGCGTGCCGCCCTTCTCGGCGGGGCGTTTTCCCTAACGTTACCGGTTTTTTTCGGGTATATCGCTATCGGTATTCCTTTTGGACTCATGCTGGTGAATGCCGGGTATCCCTGGTGGCTCAGCCCGATAATGAGCATGCTCATGTATGCCGGCGCCGGTCAGTATGTGGCCGTGGGTCTCTTTGCCGCCCGGGCTCCCCTTCCTGCCATGGTTCTTGCCATGCTCATGGTCAATATCCGGCACATTGTGTACGGACTTTCGCTCATGGAGCGTTTCAAGACCGTGGGCCGATGGAAACCGTATTTGATTTTTTCACTCACCGATGAAACCTATGCCCTGCTGACCGGCATAACGCCTCCCCCGTCCGTAGCCCCCGGCCCGTTTTATGGAACCATCGCACTGCTCAATCAGCTCTACTGGATAACCGGCAGTCTCATCGGGGCGCTCGCCGGGGCGATTATTCCGTTTTCTTTTAACGGGGTGGACTTCGCACTCACCGCGCTCTTTGTCGTGCTGCTCATGGATCAGCTTCGCCGCGGCGGAAACGGCATACCCGCACTCATCGGCGGCAGTTGTGCGGTCGCCGCCCTGATTCTGGTCGGTCCGGGGAACATGCTCATCGCTTCGCTCGCGGGAGCCCTTGCGGTATTGTCCCTTTTCCGGGGGGTACGCCGATGATATCCGTAAGCCAGGCCCTTCTTGCCACCGTCCTTTTCGCCCTGGTCATTTTTGCAACCCGGCTGTTTCCCTTCGCCCTGTTTTCCCGCAGGGATCCGCCGAAACTCTTGCGGTTTATCGAACAGTCGATTCCTCCCGCGGTAATGGCGATACTGGTAGTCTACAGTCTCAAGGACATTCCCTGGGCGGAAACCGGGGGCCTTCCCCACATCGCCGCGCTGACGCTGGCGGTTCTCCTCCATGCGTGGAAAAAAAACGCCCTGCTTTCCATATTCGGAAGCACGGCGTTATTCATGGTACTCCGATCCCTGCTGTAGGGATCAGGCGTATTTCTTTGTTACGAGAACCAGCGCGCCGAGAACCATAAGATGGCTGGAAAGCGTCCCCAGATAGCGGAGAAGACTTTGGGTACTGCGGAGGATGCTGCCGCTTCCGAACGGACCAACGAAGTCAACAAGGACGATATTGATAATCCAGAGAATGATGAGGATGACGAGGATCATGTCCGTAATTCGCAGGTCGGTGGTGAAAAGCTCGGTAATGAGAAAAAACCCGCCGATTATCTGACTTATTGACAGGATAATGATCATAACCGTGAGTACCGACGAGCTCTTGAACAGACTGTTGAAAAACTCGACCACCGGCGCCAGATCACCGGCGCTCGAGCTGAGTAACCCCGTTATTCCGCTCACCAGCAAAAAAAGCGCGACAGAAATCTGCAGTAACACAACACCAATACTTCTTTTCACAAAAAACTCCTTTACCGCAACCGGTTCTTCCTTTATATCCCCAAAAACGGCAAATTGCAAATGAAGCAGATTCACACCATACTAATACTTGACACAACAGGGTAAATACCACAAAGTCGACATCACACATACAATAATCATGTCCAATGGGGAGGCGGCTGTGAAGGGCTGTGACATAACCATAGAAAATGTTTCCAAATCTTTCGGGACATTTCATGCACTTGACGATGTCAGCGTTTCCATACAAAAGGGAGAGTTCTTTTCCCTTCTTGGACCCTCCGGCTGCGGCAAAACCACCCTGTTGCGGATAATTGCCGGCTTTGAGTCTCCCGATGCCGGCATCGTGGCGTTTGACGGCAGGAACATCCTGGGAATCGAAGCTAATCAGCGTCAGTCAAACACGGTATTCCAGAACTACGCGTTGTTCCCCCATCTTTCGGTGTATGAGAACATCGCGTTTCCCCTTCGTCTTAAGAAACTCTCCTCCGCGGAAATTGACCGAAGAGTCATGGAGTACACCCATCTGGTCCAGCTTGAAGGCCATGTTCAAAAAAAGCCCAACCAGCTTTCCGGCGGTCAAAAACAGCGGGTAGCCATCGCACGGGCCCTTATCAATGAACCCAGCGTGTTGCTCCTGGATGAACCGCTATCGGCGCTGGATGCGAAACTTCGTTCCAACCTGCTCATCGAACTCGATTCGATTCACGACAAGATCGGTATTACCTTCATCTACGTAACCCATGATCAAAGCGAAGCGCTTTCGGTTTCGGACCGCATCGCGGTCATGAATCAGGGAAAGGTGCTCCAGATCGGCACTCCCTATGAAATCTACGAAAGCCCCGCAACCCAGTTTGTCGCCAAGTTTATCGGAGAGACCAACCTCTTCGATGCAACCGTGTCCGCTTGTAATCATTCCGGTCCCGAGGACTACATGGTGACCCTGGAAATACCGGAACTCGGCGGATCAATCAAGGTTACCGACTACGACGAGACAAAGCCCGGGCAACAGGTGAGCTTCACCGTCCGTCCGGAAAAAGTCCGTATAACCCTGGAAGAACCGCCCGCGATAGGCAAGGAACTCAATGTATTCCGGGGTGTCGTGGAAGAACCGGTGTATTCGGGATTTCAGTCAAAATTCTATGTGCGGCTCGATAACGGCACCCTGCTCAAAGTATTCAAACAACATCAGAACTACCTCGAGGACGGACCGGAAATAGCCTGGAAAGACACCGTCTACTGCTCATGGAGCGCGAATGACGGCTACATTATCGAGGTAATCAATCAATGAAGGCGGGAAAAACGCTTGCCGGACGGAATTATGGTCCCGCATACAGCTACCCGATGGGGCTCTGGTTCACCGTATTTTTTCTTCTGCCCATTCTCATCATCGTGGTGTACAGTTTCCTCAAGAAAGGACTGCACGGCGGCGTAGAATGGGATTTTTCCCTGAATGCCTATGTACAGATGTTCCAGTCCAGCTACGCAAAGCTCTTTGTGAGAACTTTGTGGGTAACCCTGCTTTCAACCATTATTTCCATAGTACTGGCGCTCCCTTGCGGGTACGCCATGGCCCGAAGCAAATACCAGACATTGCTGTTGTTCCTGATCATCATTCCCTTCTGGACCAATTCCCTCATCCGCATCAACGCGTGGATTGCCATACTGGGCAACGAGGGATTCATCAACGTTACGCTCCGGAATCTCGGCCTTATAACGGACGGTCTGCCCCTCCTCTACACCCAGAGCGCGGTAGTACTGGTTCTGGTATACATGTACCTTCCGTATGCAATATTGCCCATTTTTACCGCCATGGACAAGTTTGACTTCTCCCTGCTCGAGGCAGCACGGGATCTCGGCGCCACAAAGCCGCAGTCCATGTTCAAGGTACTCCTCCCGAACATACGCTCGGGAATTGTAACCGCAGTCATTTTTACCTTTATCCCCATATTCGGCGCGTATACCGTCCCCCTGCTCGTGGGCGGAAAAGACTCGTACATGATCGGCAACGTGATTGTTGACCAGGTAACCAAGGTCCGGAACTGGCCGCTCGCTTCCGCTTTTTCGCTGGTGATAACCGTATTCAGTACTGCCGGAGTCCTGTGGATGATCGGTACCAGCGCCCGTGAATCAGCCCGGAAAAAGACCTCGGCAGGAGTACAGGAGGCCGTGCAATGAGCATGAACCGGCCGACCGATCTGTATCATCATCTGGTTTCACGCCTCGCCAAAAAAAGGCCGGTATCGGAACCGGCCCGCCATGCACGTCGCGCGCTCCAGAACCGCCCGCGTCTTTCCCTGTCAAATACCGTCATGGCGCTGAGCGTGGTATTCCTCTTTCTGCCGCTTGTTGTCATTGTCGTCTTTTCATTTAATCGCGCGAAAGGCATGGTTTGGACCGGTTTCTCGACCGGATGGTATGAAAAACTCTTCCTCGATTCCGATAAACTCTGGTCATCGTTCAGTAACAGCCTTATAATCGCGCTCGCCTCCGCCGGTACGGCAACCGTTCTGGGAACGCTCGCCGCAATCGGCGTTAACTGGTACCGGTTCAAGTTCCGCACCTATATCCAGACCATCAGCTTCTTGCCCATGATCCTGCCGGAAGTAATTCTGGGTATTTCCATGCTCATCTTCTTTTCTGCGGTCAATCTGCCGCTCGGAATGATGACGATTTACATTGCCCACACCAGTTTTTGCCTTCCATTCGTGTTCCTCATGGTCCTTGCCCGCCTGGACGAGTTTGACTTTTCCATCATCGAAGCTTCACGGGATCTCGGAGCAACCGAGCGGCAAACCCTTTTCAAGGTAATCATCCCCGCGGTGCTTCCGGGCATCCTTTCCGCCTTTCTCATGTCGGTAACGCTGTCTCTCGAAGACTTTGTCATTACCTTCTTTGTATCCGGTCCCGGCTCAACAACGTTGCCCCTGTACGTCTTTTCCATGGTCCGATACGGAATTTCACCGGTTATCAATGCCCTGTCCCTGGTATTGATTCTGGGAACCATGATCATCGCGTTCGCGCTCAGGAATTTCCTGAAAAGCATAGCTGCATCGAAATAAACGCGCGAGAAGCCGCCGTGCGGTGTTTTCCCGCGCTGAACGGCTCTGTCCGTTCAGTTATTTATGGATACTATTCAAAAAGGAGGCATAAACGTCATGAAACAAATCACACGCGTTTTTGCTTTGCTTGCTGCGGGAGCACTGCTGCTTTCCGCGTTCGTCTTGACCGGTTGCAAGAAAGACTCCGGAAAAACGCTCTACCTGTACAACTGGACCTATTACACACCCGATTCCGTCATCAAACAATTCGAAGAAGAATTCGGCGTGAAGGTTGTGTACGATGACTACGCGTCAAACGAGGACATGTACGCAAAACTCAAAGCCGGCGGTTCAGGATACGATATTGTCATTCCCTCCGGCGACTACGTGTCCATAATGATGTCCCAGGGAATGCTTTTGCCCGTCGACCTGGCAAAAATCCCGAACAGCAAATACATTCGCCCCGAAGCGCTCGCCAAGGCCACCTATGATCCCGCCATGCAATACTCGATTCCCTACTACTGGGGAGCAGCCGGTGTCGCGGTAAACAGGGAAAAGGTCCCCGAATTCGAGGAAAGCTGGAATATCTTCGCCCGCACGGACCTGGCCGGTCGCATGAGCATGATGGATGATATGCGCGAGGTGCTCGGTGACGCACTTGCGTATCTCGGCTATTCCGTAAACTCGACCAATCAATCCGAACTGGATGAAGCGTTTCGCCTGGTGAATGAGCAATGGAAGCCCAACCTCGTCAAGTTTGATGCGGAAGGCTTTGCCAAATCATTCGCGAGCGGTGAATTCTGGGTAGTACAGGGATACGCCGAAGCAGTGTATGAAGAAATGCCTCCCGAAATGCACGACAAGATCGCGTTTTTCATCCCGAAGGACGAGGGCGGCCCGAGTTATCTTGACAGTTTCTGCATCCCTTCCGGTTCAAAAAACCCCGAACTGGCCCACGAGTTTATCAACTTCTTCCTGAGACCCGAAATTTACGCAGAATTTCTTGATTCTTTCGGATTTCCTGCCACAATCCATACAACTGCGGGTGATTTGCAAACAATTACACCGTACTACACGGCAGAATCGCTGGTAAATTGTGAATTGAAAGAGGATCTTGGAGAAAACCTCGAGCTGTACAATCAGATTTGGCAGAAAATTCGTTTTACAGAATAGTGCCTGTAGGCTATAATGGCCTTCACTGATGAACACTAACCACTTCTTCCGCAGCATTATTGAATCACTGCCGGAACTCATTGTCGTCGCGACACCGGTTTCCGATCAGGAAACCGGTGAGACCGACTTCCTGATTGAATACGTTAATGCCGCGTGGGAAGTAATAAGCGGATCGCGCTGTGAAACCATTCTGGGGAAAATACTCTCCCATACCATTTACGGCAAATCAACCATACCCTGGCAGGAACTCGGGAAAGAAGTTCTTAAATCCAAACGACCGGTTCACTGTGAGCATTTCAGCGAACTGGTGGAGAAATGGCTCGACATTACCCTCATCAAACTTGAAGGGAATCATGTGTGTCTCAACATCACCGACATAACCGAACTCAAGCAGAGTGAGGTGCGGCTGAAACAACAGAACATGCGCCTTTCGTCACTTTCATCGGAACTCGCTACCTCAAAAAACAATCTCAAAATAAAACTCGACAAGATTGAAACGCTTAATACCAATCTGGAACAACTGGCATACTATGATCGGCTCACAGAACTGCCCAACCGGACCAAATTCAATTCCATGCTCAAGGATATCCTGTGCCAGGCGAAACATGGCGAAACCCGGTTTGCCCTCGCGATTTTTGACATTGACAATCTCAAGACGCTCAATGACTCGCTGGGATACGATGCAGGCGACGAACTGATCCGCCAGATCGCCATGCGGCTCAATCTGTTCAGAAAAGACGGCGTCCTGGCAAGCCGGTTCGGCGGGGACGAGTTCCTGCTCATCATGAACCATTATGACCACGATGCCGAACTGCTTTACCTGATTAACGGTATCCAGGAGTCGCTCCGCGAACCGTATTCCCTCATGAGTACCGAAGTTAAATCCTCCGTCTCGATTGGTGTCGCTACCTTTCCGGAAGACGCGGACACCATGCACAACCTGCTAAAATACGCAGATATCGCGCTCACCGACGCAAAACGCCGGGGCAAGAACACCCTCTCCTTCTTTCATACCATCATGCAGGAAACACTCCTGCAGCGGATCAACCTGGAACAGAAATTGTTCCGGGCCATGGAAAACGAAGAATTCGAGCTGTACTACCAGCCCCAGTTTGATGTGGGAACCCGCCAGCTTCGCGGCTTCGAAGCCCTGGCCCGCTGGAATGACATGGAACTGGGTGCAGTCAGTCCGGACCGGTTCATACCGGTCGCGGAAGAAACCCGGCTCATCATCCCCCTCGGCGAATGGATCATGCGCAACGCCTGCACTACGCTTCAGGAATGGCAATCGGTACACGGTTTTAACGGAATTCTTTCGGTCAATATTTCACCAATCCAGCTCAAACACTCGGACTTTCTGGACAGCTTGCGCAAGGTTCTGGCCGATACCGGCATACCACCGCGTTCTCTGGAGCTCGAAATAACCGAAGGCATACTTATCAACGATTTCAACGAATCCGTACGGATCCTTGAGGAGATAAAAGCGCTTGGCGTGGGTATTTCACTGGATGATTTCGGAACCGGCTATTCTTCATTAAGTTATCTGCAATACCTTCCGCTAACGACGCTCAAGATTGACAAGTCGTTCATCGAAAACATAACACAGACCAAGAGCCGGGAATTCGACATTACCAACGCCATCGTAACATTGGTGAACAAACTGGGACTCGACACCATCGCGGAAGGGGTGGAAACCGGAGAACAGCTTGAGGCGATAAGGGAAATCAAGTGCAAGACGATACAGGGTTATCTGACCGGCAGGCCGCTCCCCAAAAAAGACTGCCCGGCACTGATCAAATCAGGTATATACACACTGGAATAGCCGGAGGTTCAGACTTCGGGAATACGGTATTCGGTGTAGTGTACCCGCCCGGCCTCTATCGCGTTGCGCACCGACCGCTCAACCGGACTCAAGTTTGACTGACCGGTCTTAACTTCCACAAAGGTTATATCGGTTACCGTTCCGCCGGAAAGCCCGGTGAAACAGATAAAATCAACCGGTTTTCCGATAAACCGCGCATCGGAAGGATCTGCCGGAAATCCTGGAAAAAACGCGGCCATCTGTTCCGCCAATTGACCGCCCAGAACCGCGCGTGAACGTTTTACCGCGTCCCGCCGTTCGTCGCGTACCATCCGGTCAAAACGGCGCTCGGTACGCAACCGTCCGAGCAGTGTGCCTACCTTCAAGCCGAAAATCAGGAACACCAGGGAAAGTACGGCGCAAACCGCGAGGGCCGCATACAACGATACCGCGTCATTCATGCCCTATTCCTCACGAACATAGCCCCATCTCTGAAGAACCAGAAGTTCCGGCCGGTACTCGAAATGAATGGTATCCCAGAGAAGCCACTTTCCGCCCCAAATAAAGCCCTCGGCTTCAAATATTTCTATAACCTTGTCGGGCGGAGCCCAGCGGCGATCAGGTGGAATGAGCATCCACTCATCATTGAACTGGCTGATCCAGTGCCAGTAAATATTCTTGTTTTTCCAGCCGCGGGGCATGATGTCGATTGCGAGACCCCAGCTATGATTGCTCCGAAGCGGTCGATCGGCTACCTCGCGCCAGTTATACCCTTCTATCGACTGAATGTTATCCAGAAACTCCCGTACTTCCTGATCCCGGGCCGCAAGTTCGTAGATGCGCGATTCTATGACTCTGAGCCGGGGGAAAATAGCCCGGTGCGCGGAAACACGCTTTCCGAGATAGTCTTCCCGGATGATATTCGCTTCAATACGGCGGCGGGTTGCGCCGTCATACAGAAGATCATACAAGGTGATGTTATAAGGTTTGGCGTTGCTCCGGCGAACTTCGAGGACACGGGAGTTCAACTGTTCCAAAAGGTCGGGTGAAAAATCTTCGGGATGGGGAATTTTGTCCGGATACAAGTAATCCACATAGGGCCGCCACTCGGAAATACGGTGCAGTTCATTCCGGGGAAGAAGACGACCTTCAGCCCAGTACAACCGGGTTCCATTGACACTGACATACCAGTCACCAACATCGAAATCATAATCAATGTCGGTAACCTGTTCCGGATACGCCGTTACCAGCGAACGGAGAATGATATGCGGATTATCGGTCTGTCGCTGGGCAGGCTCGGCTGCAAGCGACGAAAGGATAGTGAAAAGAATAATGCCGGCACAACATAACGTTCGATACACCATAGAACCTGAAGTATACCGACCGTAAACTTCTTCTGCAAGCAAGCGTTCAGGAAATATCCCGGCACGTTTCAAGTGCCTTGAGGCGGGCCGGATCAAGGGTCACCGTAAGGTTTTTCTCGTTTGAGGGCAGCACGGTTCCCTTTGGGGCATTCTTCGCCCGGCGCAGGTGTTTAACCTGGGTATAATACAGATCGGCAGTCCCCGCCTTGCGGCCCTTGGAATAAAACAGGGCGAGGTTGCCCGCGTCGAGCAACAGATCAAGAGGCACCGACTTTCCCTTGCGGTTCCGGATAAATACGTACCCGCCGGGCCAGTCCCGGGTGTGGAGCCACATATCAGATCCCTTCACATGACGGCGGAGCAGTTCATCATTCTCGGCAGCCGTCCGTCCCACCAGAATGAGCCAGTCATCCTTGCGGTACACGAGTCCCGGGTACTGCTTTTTCAGCTGCTGCCGGGGCGTATTCTGCTTTCGGAGCAGTTTGCGTATGACATGCGGATTCTGCTCGGTAAGAACCTGTTCATAGTCCGCGTCCAGCTGTTCAATAACCGACTTCGTGGAGGCAATGTCGTCTTCAAGATTGGCAAGGCCGGAGACAGCCTTGCGGTAGCGGATATAGCAGGCCTCGGCGTTCTCCCGTGCCGAAAGGGCTGGATCAAGCGGAATGCGGATGGGGGTGTTGTCATTCTCGTAATCGGCCAGCTCGGCAAATTCGGCTCGCGGCGGAATTTCATGGAGATACGCCATGAGGAGATCTCCCTGATGGCGGTACCGGTCCGCGTGGAGAAACTGTTCCCGCTTCTTTTCAAGTTTGACGAGGGCGGCCGCGAGGCGGCTCCGCCGCGACTCATGGCGGCGACGGGCTTCTTCCAGAAGAGCCTCGCGTGAAAGCGTTTCCGCGTGTTCCCCGTACCAGCGGTCAATCTTTTCGTTAAAGGTTCCGTCTCCGGGGAGTTCCCGCACCGTCCATTCGCCGTCGGTTTCCCGCGCCTCCGGCGGAGTCCAGAGTTCTCCCGTGGTTTCCCCGCGCTTCGGGCGGCGGAAGAAGGCGTCGAGAATCCGGTGATCTCCGTCGGTAACCAGAATATTCGCCGCACCGCTCCAGAGGCGAATATACATGAAGAAGGTTTCTTCCGCGCGGGAGAGTACCAGGCGGACAATCCGTTCAAGCCCGATCTGTTCGGCCGAGACTATTTTTGCGCCCTTGATGCGGGAACGAAGGAATTCATTGAACCGCAGGGGTTTGTCGTTCTTTGGAATTTTCCGCATCGTTTCATGAATGCGGCAGGCTCCCGGCGCCAGGCAGATGAACACCGTCTTTGCCTCGTTCCGGTACGTGTACAGGGCGATGCTGTCGTACGACGGCTGAATGATGTTCTGGATAAAAGAGCCGGCAAGATCAAGTTCTTCGAGGACACGGTTTATTTCAACACAGTTGAGAGACATGGTGCTCCTACTATACCGGAATTCCGATGCCAGTGCTACATCTTGCCCCAAACGGCGCTCGCTGGTACACTGTTCCGGCCCTGTTCCGGGCAAACAACGACTCATTCAAAAGGACCGGATCATCATGAAAATACGCGATATTCTGGACAAACGAAAACTCTCGGTGTCATTTGAAGTATTCCCGCCGAGGCAGGACTCGGGAATAGAGGGAGTCATGCGCTGTACGAACGAACTCGCCGAACTCAATCCGGACTTTATCAGCGTAACCTACGGAGCGGGTGGCGGAACTTCGGCGAACACCGTTCGCATTGCCTCTCACCTGCAAACCATCGGCGTAACCCCGATCGCCCATCTCACCTCGTATTCCTCTACCAAAGACGAGGTCCACCGGGTCATTTCCGAACTCAAGGAAAAGAATGTGTACAACATTCTCGCCCTCCGGGGAGACAAGCCCCGTGATCCCGACTTTGTTCCGCCCGGCGATTACCGCTATGCCTCGGATCTCGTGTCCGACATCAAGTCGCTCGGCGACTTTTGCGTGGGAGGCGCCTGTTATCCCGAAGGGCATCCGGAAAGCGGCGGCCGGGAACAGGACATCAGCAATCTGAAAGCGAAAGTTGATGCAGGCTGTTCCTTTCTGACAACACAGATGTTCTTCGAAAACAGCCTCTTATACAGCTTCCTGTACCGAACGCAGGCAAAAGGCATTACCGTTCCTGTGCTCGCCGGCATCATGCCGGTTACGAGCGGCAAGCAGGTACAGCGCATACGGGAACTTTCCAACGCGTATCTTCCCACGAAATTCCTTTCGCTTGTGGACCGCTTCGGCGACAACAATGACGCGATGAAACAGGCCGGCATCGCCTATGCCTCCGAGCAGATTATCGATCTGGTGGCGAACGGCGTTCGCGGAATTCACATTTACGCCATGAACCGGCCGGATATTGTCCGCGCGATCATGGCAAACATTTCCAGCATCCTCGAAGGAGCACGCGCGTTATGAGCGGAGCATTTACCCGGGCGCTTGAATCGGGCTTTGTCTTTCTCGACGGCAGTATGGGCGCCGTCCTCCAGTCCATCTCCTTCGGCGGCGGTCCGCAGTGGAAGATTCCCGAGGAACTGAACCTTACCCACCCCGACCTCATCTGCAAAATTCATACCGAATATCTCGACGCGGGAGCCACGGTGATCCTGACAAACACCTTCGGCGCCAACCGCTTCAAACTGACGGAGTACGGCTACGATACCGCGAATGTGGTAACCGAAGCGGTGAAGATCGCACGGAAAGCGGTCTCCGCCTTTCCCGGCCGCATGGCTGCGCTCAATATCGGCCCAACCGGACAGATGCTCGAACCCATGGGCAGCTGCTCCTTTGACGAGGCGTACGAGGCCTTTGCCGAAATGGCCCGCGCGGCGGAGATAGCGGGTGCCGACCTCGTTGTCGTGGAAACCATGAGCGATCTGTATGAACTCAAGGCGGCCGTGCTTGCCGTAAAGGAAAACACGAAGCTTCCGGTCATTGCCTCGGCGACGTTCCAGGACAACAACCGCATGCTTACCGGCGCAGACCCCGAAACAGTGGTCGCCGTCATGGAAGGTCTCGGCGTGGACGCGGTCGGCTTTAATTGCGGAGACGATCTGGAACACGCCGTACAGCTGGCGGAAGCCTTTACCGCAGCGGCGAGCATTCCCGTATTCGCCGAACCCAACGCCGGCATCCCGGTCGTTGAAAACGGGAAAACCGTGTTCAAGGTACAGCCGGACGAATTTGCCAAAACGATGACGAGGTGCGCCGAACTCGGCGTCCGTGTCCTCGGCGGCTGCTGCGGCACTACCCACCGGCATATCCGCGCGCTTGTTACCGCCTGTTCAAAGCTCAAACCGCTGCCCGTTACCGACCGGGGAACAACCCTCGTCACCTCATGGAGCAGCACGGTCGCCATCGGGAGCGACCCGCGCATCATCGGCGAACGGATCAATCCGACCGGCAAGAAGAAAATGAAAGAAGCGATTCTTTCCAACAATCACGACTATATTCTCTCCGAGGCCCGGAGCCAGATTGACGCGGGCGCGCACATCCTGGACGTGAACGTGGGCCTCCCGGGGATCGACGAGCGGGCGGTCATGCTTTCCGCCGTGAGAACCCTGCAGCGCACCTATCCCGTGCCGCTCCAGATTGACTCGAGCGAGCCGGACGTACTCGAGACGGCCCTGCGGTACTATAACGGCAAGGCGCTCGTGAACTCGGTAAACGGCAAGGAGTCGGTCATGGCGGCCGTCTTCCCCATCGTGAAAAAATACGGCGGCGTGGTGGTGGGTCTTGCCCTCGATGAGTCGGGCATTCCCTCCACGGCGGAAGGCCGTCTCGCCGTTGCCGAAAAAATAGTGCGTCGCGCCGAGGAATTCGGCATACCGCGCAAGAACATTCTCATCGACACCCTGACCCTAACCGTGAGCTCGCAGCAGAAAGAAGCCATGGAAACCGTACGCGCGATTACGCTGGTGCGCGAGAAGCTCGGCGTGAACACCGTGCTCGGCGTATCGAACATCTCATTCGGCCTTCCCCAGCGAGAACTGGTCAACTCGGTGTTTTTTTCGACCGCGCTCGCGGCCGGCCTTTCCGCTTGCATCATCAATCCCCTGTCCGCGCAGATGATGGGCGTGTTCAACACCTGGCGTGCGCTTTCGGGCGCCGACGAACACTGTCTTTCGTACATTGACGCATACAGCAACTCCGCACCGGTTCCGTCTCCGGCGGCGGGGAATACCGCTGCGGGGAGCGTTGCAACAGGTAACGCCGCAAACGGCAGCGCTGGCAAGCCGGCGGGAAAATCCGCCGATGCGAACGCTTCAGCACTCGTACGGGACATGAATCCTGCAGACCTTTTCGCCATCATTACCGCCGGGTTGCGCGACCAGTCGCGGGCAGCGACTTCCGAGCTCCTCAAGACACACACCCCGCTTCAGGTTATCGACGACTACATTGTTCCCGCGCTCGACGCGGTCGGAAAGGATTTTGAGACCGGACGGAAATTTCTTCCGCAGCTCCTTTTGAGTGCCGAAACGGTTTCCGGCGCATTCGAGATTATCAAGGCCGAGCTGGTGAAAACCGGCGGTGCCTCCGAATCGAAGGGGACAATCCTGCTGGCAACCGTTCACGGCGACATACACGACATCGGCAAGAACATCGTAAAAGCCATGCTGGAGAACTATGGATACTCCGTGGTCGATCTCGGGAAGGATGTGCCGCCGGAAACGGTAGTCGAAGCGGTCAAAAAAGAAAAACCGGGAATCGTCGGTCTTTCTGCGCTCATGACCACCACGGTGGCAAACATGGAAAAGACCATCAAGGCACTCAGGGACGCAGGCGAATCGGTACCGATCGTCGTTGGCGGCGCGGTTCTTTCTCCCGAGTACGCCGAACGGATCGGTGCAGATTATTATGCAAAAGACGCCATGGCGTCCATCAGTATCGCGAAGAAGGTCTTCGGTTCATGAACGCGGCAATTCCCACAACCCGTACCCGCCATGTCGCGTCGGTCTTTATCCGGGCCTTCCTTTCGCGGAAAACAATCGGTCCGACCCTTGCGTATCTGGGCACAGTCATGAAGGATTTCTTTTTCCTCCAGTTCTCGGTCAAATTCGGCTTGAAGGAAATCCCGATTATCAATGTCGATCACCCGCTGGACAGAACGGTTCCCTTTACACCGGGTCTCGTAACCGTGTACCTCGACTTTGTCGCATTCTGGATCCGCCCGCTCGACTATATCGGCTCCCGCTTCGGAAGAAAAAAGCAGGCCGAATACACCGCAGCCTTTTTGCGGATTGTACGCCGCTGTTACCAGGACGCGGCCCGGGTGTACCGGTTCCGCATGACAACGACACAACGCCCTGCCTACTACAAGGGTCACTTCCGCATCATTCATATGTTCGATCCGCACTACCTGTGCGTTCCGAGTCTCCATGTCATCATTGTCGTACTTGCGTACACTTTCTACCGCAAGGCATTCGCCGAACTCGGCATGCCGCAGGATGAGGCTGCTATACTGAACAGGGAGCTCTTTGACGGCGCGGTGGCCATTACGGAAACGGTACTGTATATCAAACAGCACAGCGTGAACTGCATTCCGGCAGCCCTGTACGCCATGACCCGCATCACGCCGGAGGAAGTAACACCGTCGGAAGTTGTGCGGTTTATCGGCACACTCTTTGAAAGCTCCGCAACGGTCGAAAAAAAGGATGTCCTCGCCATCCGCGAGCACATCCTTGATATGTATGAAAGCCTGTTTCTCCAGGGTTGTCATGACGACAACTGGATTACTCCCCTGCAGCGCTGGCTCAACGCCTATGCCGCCGCAGGATTTTTGAATTAACTCATCACTTATTCCGGCTTCGCTTTTTTCCGGTACGCTTCCGCTCCTGCGGGTTTCGATCCACGGCTGTAGGTTCGTTCATTCCGTCTGCCGGGAGCACCAGGGCCACGGTCAGAATCCCGGGGAGGACCCGAGCGATTAAACTCGCGCGGACCACCGGTCCGCGGACCGCCGCGGTTGAACTCGCGAGGACCACCAGTCCGAGGACCGGATCGCGAACCGCCGGGCCTGCCCTGGCGCGGACCGGCATGGAAGTCGCCGCCACCGCTTTTTACGTCGACATGCATGTGCGGCACATTCCGCCGCTGTTTTGAAAGATCGAGTGCGGCGCGCGCGGCATCCGCGGGAAGCGTCGCGAGAGAAAAGGCGTCGAGCACCTCGATACGGTCAACGAGACGTTCGGGTACGCCGACGAGATCGCGGAAAAGCTGGGCGACACCGCGGCGGGTAATACCGTCGCGCCGGCCGATTCCCACGTAGAGCCGTACATGAGACGCGTCGGATCCCTTTACCTCGCGAATTTCCCGGTAATGCTCCGGTGAAAGCAGGGCGCCGAACTGACGGTCGAGTACCGCCGCGAGTACCGCTTCCGGATCCCGTCCCTCCGCGAGTTTTTTCGCAAAAGCGCTCCATTCCGCGGGAATGGACTTTATGGCGTCCTTGATTGATTCCACCTCGTCTTCCGTCACCGCGGTCGGGAAATACTGCTCGATATCGGAAGAGGTTGTTTCCATGAGACGCTCACGTTTGGTGGAAAGAACCTTTTTGATTCCGGGTACCTGACCCTCGTTCAACGCGTCGTTGGTATGCTGGCGAAGATAGCCGAGACGGCGCCGTTCTTCGGGACGTACAAAGGTTATCGCGGTTCCACGAGCGCCGGCACGGCCGGTTCGGCCGATGCGGTGGGTATAGGTGGGGCCGTCATAGGGCAGCGCATAGTTCACAACATGGGTAATGCCTTCAATATCAATACCGCGCGCGGCCACGTCGGTCGCGACGAGAATCCTGGTCTTCTTGATGCGGAACCGCCCGAGAATCTTTTCGCGCTGGCTCTGGGCAATATCGCCGTGCAGGGCGGCTGCCTGGTAATGACGTTCGTCGAGCTCCTTGGCAACCGCGTCGGCATCGGCCTTGGTCTGGCAGAATACCAGCCCGTAAAAGTCCGGAGTCATGTCGATGAGCCGGACGAGTGCTTCAGTCTTGTCGTCTTCACGGACAATCCAGTAAAACTGATCGGTGAGCGCAATTTCATCGGTTACGGCTTCTTCTTCCACGATTTCGTAGTCGCCCATGAAATTCGAGGCGATCGAGAGAATGGCCTTGGGCATGGTCGCAGAGAACATGAGCACGCGGGCCTCGGGATTGGCGCGGCCGAAAATGGCTTCTATGTCTTCGATAAAGCCCATGTTGAGCATTTCGTCGGCTTCATCGAGAATGAAATATTCTATTCCGGTCAGATCAAGAGAACGACGTTCCAGGTGATCAATGACACGTCCGGGCGTACCGACGACGATTTCAACACCGCGGCGGAGATTCCGTAGCTGTTCAACGATAGAGGCGCCGCCGTAAACCACGGTGGTACGGGGATAGGCTTCCGTTCTGAATGAGGCGATTTCTGTTTCAACCTGAATGGCGAGCTCCCTGGTCGGCACGAGTACGAGTGCGCGGGGCTGCTGTTTGTCGGCGCGGAGTTCCTGCACAAGCGGGAGACCAAACGCGGCGGTTTTGCCCGTACCTGTGCGCGCTTTCGCGATTACGTTCGCGTCACCGTCAAGAAGACGGGGAATGGCGAGTACCTGGATGGGGGTTGGTTCGGTAAAGCCTTTTGCGGTTACGGCCTTGAGAACCACTTCATCGAGACCGAGGTCTTCGAACGACAGACGGTCTTTTGTTTCCGGGGAAATTTGTTCCATGTGAAAATCCTTGTAATCAGGGGCGCTTGCTTGTTCGTTGCGAATAGTATTTCGAATGACAAAACGCGGGAGTGTCTCCCGCTCCACGGGACCGGTTGTATCGGTCCGGACTCTACCTGACTGCATTACTATAGATGAATCGTCGATTTGTGTATATAGAGCGCGACTGCTATCAAAATTATTGAAAGACCGCAACGGCTGAAGCCCTGGACCTACTTGCCACACATGGCCCGCCTCATTTAGAATACGGTATGTACAGTTACACCAAAGACGACATCCTCCGGATGGTCGCGGAAAATGATGTCCGGTTTATCCGGCTCCAGTTTACCGACATCTTCGGTACCCTGAAAAATGTGGCAATTACCACATCCCAGCTGGAAAAGGCGCTTGAGAACAAGTGTATGTTCGACGGCTCCTCGATCGAAGGCTTTGTCCGTATCGAAGAGTCGGACATGGTGCTCCGCCCCGATCTCAATTCATTTTGCATGTTTCCCTGGCGGCCGGGCCCGAACCGGGTAGCACGGCTTATCTGTGATGTATATACCCCGGATGGAAAACCCTTCGGCGGTTCTCCAAGACAAATACTGAAAAACGTGCTCGCCGACTGCGCAGAGATGGGGTACACCCTCAATGTGGGGCCGGAACTGGAGTTTTTCCTGTTCCATACCGACGCTGAAGGCGGACCGACCCTCAAAACGCTCGACAACGGCGGTTATTTCGACATGGGTCCCATCGATCTCGGAGAAAACGCACGCCGTGACATGGTTCTTACCCTTGAGGAGATGGGCTTCGAAATCGAACAGTCCCACCACGAATGTGCCCGCGGACAGCATGAAATAGATTTCAAGTACTGTGAAGCCCTTGAAGCGGCGGACCGCATGATGACCTTCAAACTTGCAGTCAAAACCATCGCGCACCGTCACGGTCTCCACGCGACCTTCATGCCGAAGCCGGTGTACGGTATTGCCGGAAGCGGTATGCACATCAACATGTCCCTGTTCAAGGACGGAACGAATGTGTTCTCGGGACCGGACGGTCTTTCCCGCGAGGCCAGTAATTTCATCGCCGGAATCATGAAGCACATGAAGGGAATTACGGCGGTAACCAATCCCCTCGTCAATTCCTACAAACGGCTCATTCCCGAATACGAAGCGCCGGTCTACATAGCCTGGTCGGCATGCAACCGGAGCCCGCTCATCCGCGTTCCCTCCGCGAACGGTCTTTCTACCCGTATTGAGTTGCGGAGCCCGGATCCGTCGGCAAACCCGTATCTCGCGCTCGCCCTCGTCCTCGCGGCCGGTCTTGAAGGTATTCGCGAGAACCTCGATCCGCCGCCCGCAGTGGATGGAAACATCTACGCCATGAGTGAATCCGCCCTGAAACGCAAGAAGGTTGAACGGCTTCCGGAAAACCTGATCGCGGCGGTCGGCGAGATGAAAAAAGATCCGCTTGTCCGCCAGGTGCTCGGCGAGCATGTCTTTACCAAGTACATCGAGGCGAAAGAACTCGAATGGCTTGAGTATAAAACCCAGGTTTCCCGTTGGGAAATCGACAATTATCTGTCAAAATACTGATCCGATTAACGGTTTCCGGAAAAATGCTTCCGGAGACCTTTTTTTTTGTCTTTTTTTCAATTTTTTTGCTCTTTTTTCTTTTCTGCGTTTTCCCTGAATACTTCTCTCGATAGAACGTATTATTTCCTGTTTTTGGTCTTAATAACCGTATTTACTCATATCAATTGTATCTACTAGCTTTTTTTACCGTTATTCACCAATCAAACACGGTATATTTTCTCTATTTTTAAGCAAAAATCCCGTTATTTCATTTTTCATCACTTTTTCTTTCAATATTTACATTTTTTTACCCATGCGCTACTCTTCTTTCAGAGGCTGTTTTAATGACGAGACGCACTCCACCGGGGGGGCGTCTTTTTTTTTGGATTTTGAGCTGGAGTGTGTACGATGAAAGGCTATGTAATTCTTGAAAACGGGAAGATTTTTGAAGGCGTGTTTCACGGAGAAGAAAAAGAAGTTCTCTGTGAACTGGTGTTTACCACCGGCATGACCGGTTACGCGGAAAGCGTGAGCGATCCCTCCTATGAAGGACAGGCGCTTGTTCTGACCTATCCCATGATCGGCAACTACGGGATTAACCGTGAAGATACCGAATCTGACCGGCCCTGGATCTCCGCCCTCATTGTCCGCGAACTCAGCCCCTACGCAAGCAACTACCGCTCGGAAGAGAACTTTTCCGATTATCTGGCCCGTCACGGCGTCCCGGTCATATCCGGCATTGATACGCGAGCCATTACCCGCCAGCTGCGCACCCATGGAACCATGAACGCACTCATTACGAGCGCAAAACCGGGAGCCCCGGAGAGCCGCCTCGGGGAAATAAAGAATCACCGCCTCAAAAACAGTGTGCTCAGGGTGAGCAGACAACGGAAAGAAGTATACGGACAGGGGTCCCGACACATTGCCCTGATGGATTTCGGCGCCAAAGACAACATCATCCGCTCCCTCGTACACCGGGACTGTACGGTAACCGTATGGCCCTGGGATACTCCTGCGGGCACCATCCTCGACTCGGAACCGGACGGCATCATGCTCTCGAACGGTCCGGGCAATCCCAAAGACTGCGCGCCAGCCCTTCCCCACATCCGGGAACTGATGGAATCGCTTATTCCGGTTTTATCGATCTGTCTCGGCCATCAGCTTGTCGCACTCGCGGCCGGCTTTGAAACCGAACGGCTTCCCTTCGGACACCGCGGCGCGAATCACCCGGTCAAGGACCTCGACACCGGCAGGATTTACCTGTCCAGCCAGAATCACGGCTACTGCGTGGTTGAGGATTCGGTTGATCAGGCCATGGCCGAAATAAGCCACATCAACGTAAACGACGGTACCGTCGAGGGACTCCGGTTCACAACCCTGCCGGTTTCCACCGTACAGTTCCACCCGGAAGCGAGTCCCGGACCGCGGGAAACCGCCTACCTCTTCGATGATTTTCTCTCGCTCGTTGACCGGTGCAAATCGGGAGCCGCCCTTCAAGTAGAGGCCGTCTGATGCCAAAAATACATTCAATCCGCAAAGTGCTCGTCATCGGCTCGGGGCCGATCATCATCGGTCAGGCCGCCGAGTTCGACTACGCGGGAACCCAGGCCTGCCGGACCCTCAAGGAAGAAGGAATCGAAGTTGTCCTCGTCAATTCAAATCCGGCAACCATCATGACGGATCAGGATGTCGCGGACAAGGTCTACATAGAACCGCTCACCGCAGACACGGTCAAGCGCATCATGGAAATTGAAAAGCCGGACTCCATTCTCCCCACACTGGGCGGACAAACCGGGCTCAACCTCGCCATGGAACTTGCCGACTCCGGATGGCTTGAGCAACAGGGCATAACCCTGCTCGGAACCAAGAGTGAAACCATCAAGAAAGCCGAGGACCGCCAGGCGTTCAAGGATACCATGGAATCCATCGGAGAACCCTGTATCGTATCAAAGGTGGTAACCACCTGGATCGACGCCCGGGACTTCGCCCGGAGCATCGGCTTTCCCGTCATCGTGCGCCCGGCCTACACGCTCGGCGGAACCGGCGGCGGCATCGCGGAAAACGAGGGAGAGCTCGAAGAGATCACCCTGAACGGCCTGTCCCTCTCCCGCGTGGGGCAGGTACTCATTGAAAAGTGCATCTCCGGGTGGAAGGAGATCGAATACGAGGTAATCCGCGACGGGGACGGCAACTGCATCATCGTGTGCAACATGGAGAACTTTGACCCCGTGGGTGTGCATACCGGCGACTCCATCGTCGTCGCGCCGAGCCAGACGCTGTCGGACAAGGACCACCAGATGCTCCGGACGAGCGCCATCAACATCATCAACGCGCTCGGCGTGGAAGGCGGCTGCAACGTTCAGTATGCCCTCCATCCCGACTCGGCCGAATACGCCGTTATCGAGGTTAACCCCCGGGTTAGCCGCTCGTCGGCCCTCGCCTCCAAGGCAACCGGCTATCCCATCGCCAAAGTCGCCACCCGGATCGCCCTCGGCTACCGGCTGGACGAAATAAAGAACGCGGTTACCGGAAAAACCTATGCCGCCTTCGAGCCCGCCCTGGACTACTGCGTCCTCAAGATTCCCCGCTGGCCCTTCGACAAGTTCGTGAATGCCAAGCGGAAACTCGGTACCCGGATGCAGGCAACCGGCGAGGTCATGGCGATCGGCTATTCATTCGAAAACGCGCTCATGAAGGCGATCCGCTCCCTTGAACAGAACGTTTCCTCGCTGTACTACCCGCGTATCGCGAAGCTCGACACGGAGGAACTCCTCCGCCGCGTTACGGCCGGGATCGACGATGAACGCCTCTGGGAAATCACCGAACTTATGCGGCGGAACTTTTCTATTGACGATATCCACGCGCGGACCCGGATTGACCGCTGGTTCCTCATGCGCCTGGCGCATCTCCTTGATATCGAAAAACGCCTCTCGGTCGGTGCACGGGATTATGAAACCCTCCTCGAGGCGAAAAGCGCCGGTTTCCCGGACGGGGAAATCGCGCGGCTTTTGAACACGAAGGAGCGGGATATCCGCGCCCTTCGCACCCGGCTCGGCATTGTCCCCGGATATAACATGGTAGACACCTGCGCCGGCGAGTTCGAAGCGCTTACCCCGTACTTTTACTCAAACTACAACGCCGAAAACGAGGCTGTGGACAGTCCCGAAGCATCCGCACAAAAAAAAGTGCTCGTCCTCGGTTCAGGTCCCATCCGGATCGGCCAGGGCATCGAATTCGACTACTGCTCCGTACACACCGTCTGGGCGCTCGAAAAACTCGGGTACCGGGCCATCATCATAAACAATAATCCGGAAACCGTGAGTACCGACTTCGACATCGCCGACCGGCTCTACTTTGAGCCGCTCACCGCGGAAGACGTTGAAAACATCGTGGAAAACGAGAAACCCGACGCCGCGGTCGTGCAGTTCGGCGGCCAGACAGCCATCAAGCTCGCGAAGGCGCTTACGGCCATGGGCGTGCCCCTCCTCGGCACCTCTGCCGCCGATGTTGACCGCGCGGAAGACCGCGAGCTCTTCGACGAAGTGCTCCAGAAAACCGCCATTCCCCGGCCCGCCGGAAAAACCGTCTTCACCGAAGAAGAAGCCATCGCCGCCGCGAATGTTCTCGGCTACCCGGTGCTCGTGCGGCCGTCCTACGTACTCGGCGGCCAGGGCATGGAAATAGCCCGCTCGGACGAAGACGTCGCCGAGTTCATGGAAATCATCAACCGGGTGCGTCAGGAAAACCCCGTTCTCGTGGACAAGTACATGGAAGGGAGGGAAGCCGAGGTTGACGCGATCTCGGACGGCACCGAGATCCTGATCCCCGGCATAATGGAGCATGTGGAACGTGCGGGTATCCATTCCGGAGACAGTATCTCGATTTATCCGGCGGTGAATCTCACGGCGAAGCAAAAGATGCGCATGACAGAGCAAACCCGCCTTCTTGCCCGCGAGCTCAACGTAGTGGGACTCATCAACATCCAGTTCATCGTTACGGACGATGAACTCTATGTAATCGAAGTAAATCCCCGTTCGAGCCGGACGGTACCGTATATCAGCAAGGTAACCGGACTGCCGGTCATCGATCTTGCCGTGCGCTGCATGCTCGGCGAACGCCTGGCCGACATGGGGTACGGCACCGGCCTCTACAAGGAATCTCCCTGGTACGCGGTCAAGGTGCCGGTATTCAGCTTTGAAAAACTCGACCTCGTGGACCCGTCACTCGGCCCGGAAATGAAATCCACCGGCGAGGCGCTCGGTATCGCTTCAACCTGGAGCGAAGCCCTCTACAAGGGCTTCCTCGGTGCGGGCCTCAAAATCCGTCGGAACGCCGCCGGTACCGGCACCATTCTGGTGAGCTTGCGGGAACGGGACCGCGGTGAAGCGCTCCCCGTCCTGGAACAGTTCCGGATGGCAGGATTCAAAATTGCCGCAACCGCAGGCACACGGGATTTTCTCGAAGACAACGGCATCCCCTGCACCGCGGCTACCCTTGACGGGAACGGTCCCACCCTGTTCGATTCCCTCCGCTCGGGCGAGTACGCCCTCGTCATCAACACCCCGAGCCGCGGCCGGGACAAGGACCGCACGGGATTCCGCATCAGGCGGGCCGCAGTCGAACACAACTGCGCCTGTCTCACCTCGCTCGACACGGCCGGCGCGCTCGCGACGAGTCTTTCCCGAACCGCCGGAACCGTGCCCGAACCGCTCAATATCGCCTCGCTTTTCGGATAAAAAAAGCCGCCGGGGTTATCCCGGCGGCTTTTTGTGTGATTGTTCGTATCTGCTACCCGGTTTCAACAATTTTGGTAGCAGTATAAAAATGTTACAGCATGAATCCGGCGGTAATTCCGGTCACAAAGGTATTCCCCTCACTGTCAAAGTAGTAGATGAACGGAAACTCGATACGTACCGGACCGAGGCCCAACCCGAGCGCGGTCATGAGCCGTGGACGAATCAACTGTGGATCGGCGGTCGTCTTGTTGGTAACTTCCGCGCTTCCCTGTGTCACCGTAATATCATCCGTAAATTCGGGATGAACCTCAAAGTCAACATCCGATTCGGCACTGAGACTAACTTCGCCGGAACCGAAGCTGAGATCAACACCGGCACCGACCATAACTTCAAGAAGATACAAAACCCGAACCGCCGTACTGACTTCCAGCGGGATGGTAAAGGTTGACGATTCGATCTTCGCGTTTATTTCGGGAGTGGTGGTGAGCAGACCAAGCACGGACGAGCTTGTGTATCCTCCAGTACCACCGCTGAATATGTCAGCCGCATTTACGGCGACTATCTGATCAGCGGTAAGAAAATCTCCCAGTGTAATCGAGGTTGACGACTCGAATCCCTCTTCATCCGGAGTAAAGCTCATCTCCGCCCGGTTCCGCTGATAGTAGAATCCGCTCGCGACCACGATACCGTGCCACTTGATCAAACCCGCCGGAACCGACTTCGGTTTGATGAGCTGATAGCTCGCGCCGGCGCCGACCGAGAGGGAGTTAAAGGAAATGTCATCGGTGATGGTACCCTTTTTCATGTCGTAATAGCCGAACTTGCCGTTTACCCGAAGACCGGGCACAAGGAACCCGAGATTCACCGACGCGGACAAATTCAGCGGGTGCATCGCAAGCCCCGCGTAAATGTCGCCCTCGTCTTCGATGAAGGACGCTGAATTCAGTTCTGAAAGGAAGTCCACCCCCGGCATGGAGAAGGACACCCCGAGGCCGTACGCTGCGGAAAAGAGCTTGTACCCGTGCTGGGTGCGGTAGAGCCCGGTCATGGCGCTTGCCGCACCGGCATTGGCGAACCCTTCGGCCAATAAGGGTTGATCGGAATACTTTTCTATATCAGGATCGGTTTCAATTTGCGTTTCAAAATCTGTAGCCAGTGTCGCCAGTTCGGTGTTGAGAAGATCATCAACGCCTTGACCGATCAGGGGTTTAAAGAGTCCCGTAGGGGACAACGTGATCTTCGGAACATCGATGTCAACATCAAGCGCCGAAACACTGCCAAGCATAAGGAAAACCATTGCGAACAAGGCAGCCAATCTGGTAATGCGTGTACTCATAGATAACCTCCCGGTTTTCGCGGGGTACCAGTACCCCTGCGATTTCAACCATACTGCTAGTGTACTACATCCGCTTTTACAAGACAAACGGGTGGCGCATGAATTCTTGAAATTCTTTTAACTGCAAGTTCATGCATTTTTTTTGTATATTTATACATAAACCTCTTGCTTTTTTTTCCCCGATACGATAGAGTTCGAACTGCGAAGCAATGGGGCTTCCGTGCTGTCTCCGTCCGACAGCCGGGAGTCCCGTTTTTTTTCGTCTGGAGGAATTGTATGTGCGGTTTTGTAGGTTCATTTGAAATAAAGACATCCACGGAAGCCCTCCGTGAGCAGATGCTCGCCATGGCGAAAAAACTCCGCCACCGCGGACCGGACTGGTCGGGCATTTATACCGGCGACCATGCCATGCTCGCCCATGAACGCCTTGCGATTGTGGATCCCCTTTCGGGAAACCAGCCCCTCTTCAGCAGCGACGGCACCGTTGTTCTCGCGGTGAACGGTGAAATATACAACCACCGGGAAATTCGCGCACGATACGCGGAATCCTATTCATTCAAGACACAATCGGACTGCGAAGTCATTCTCGCGCTTTACCAGGACAAGGGAGCCGACTTTCTCGAGGATCTCAACGGCATCTTTGCTTTCGCACTGTATGACACCAAACGTGACACCTACCTCGTCGCTCGGGACCATATCGGCATCATCCCCTTGTATCAGGGTTGGGATGACGCGGGACGGTACTACGTCGCGTCCGAGCTCAAGGCTCTGGAAGGAATCTGTACGGAAATCCGCGAATTCCCCCCCGGGTCCCTGCTCAGGAGCGAAACAGGCAAGGTTGAAACCTGGTACCGGCGCGACTGGATGGAGTATGAGGCAGTAGCGGACGCGCCGTGCGACATTCCCGCCCTCCGGGCATCCCTTGAGGCAGCCGTAAAACGTCAGCTCATGAGCGATGTTCCCTACGGAGTGCTCCTTTCCGGCGGACTCGATTCCTCCATTATCGCGGCCGTAACCGCAAAATTCGCGGCCCGGCGCATAGAATCAGGCGATCAGCAGGAAGCATGGTGGCCGCGCCTCCATTCGTTCGCCATCGGTCTTGAGGGTTCTCCCGACCTTGTCGCGGCCCAAAAAGCTGCCGACCATATCGGTACCGTGCATCATGAAATACACTTCACCGTTCAGGAAGGCCTCGACGCGATACGAGACGTTATCTACCATCTGGAAACCTACGATGTAACCACGGTACGGGCGTCAACGCCCATGTATCTCCTGTCCCGGGCGATCAAGTCCATGGGCATCAAGATGGTGCTTTCCGGCGAAGGTTCGGATGAATTGTTTGGCGGTTATCTCTACTTCCACAAAGCTCCGGACGCGAAACAGCTCCACGAGGAAACGGTCCGCAAACTGGGCAAACTCCATCTTTACGACTGCCTGCGGGCAAACAAGTCCCTCGCGGCCTGGGGAGTCGAGGGCCGGGTGCCCTTCCTGGACAAGGAATTTATCGACACCGCCATGCGCATCAACCCCGCGGAAAAACTTTCCGGCCACTCAGGCGGCGGACGCATGGAAAAGTGGGTACTCAGGGAAGCGTTCAAGGACCTCCTCCCCGACGAAATTACCTGGCGGCAAAAAGAACAATTCTCCGACGGAGTGGGCTACAGCTGGATCGACTCCCTCAAGGAACGCTGTTCGGCCCTCATCAGCGATGAACAGTTTTCCCGTGCCGCCGACCGGTTCCCGGTGAACACGCCCATGTCGAAAGAGCAGTACTATTACCGGACGATATTCGAGGAATTCTTCCCGTCGGCAAGCGCGGCGCGCACCGTTGCCCACGAAGCAAGCGTAGCCTGCTCCACGGCAATCGCGCTCGAGTGGGACGCGGCATGGAAAACCATGAACGAACCGTCCGGACGGGCGGTGTCCGGTGTGCACGAAAAGGCGTACTGAACCGTATCAGCGGGTAATACTTGTGAAAAACGCGTCTTTCGCCGACTCCTGCGCTTTAATTACCCGGTCGCAAAACTGCTCGAACTCCGGATCGGGAATTTGGGCGGCCGGGGTATTCTGAAGGTAACGGACACAACGAGCTGCCCCCTCGCTGAAGGGAATAGAAGCCCGAAAATCAGGAACCAGCGCCTTGAGCTTTGTGTTGTCAAAGACTACCGAATGAGCCTTGTCGCCGGCGAGGGTCCCGGTATATTCGGGATCGCAGGCGGAAAGGAAGTCGGTGGTCACATGGTACTTTAGAACCGGTTTGCCGAGCGCTTCACCTATGCAGTCATAAATCCGGTTCCAGCTCAGGGATTCGTCCCCGGTTATCTGATAAATCTCGCCGATTGCCGCCCTGTTCCCCATAATGCCGCAAAAGGCTTTCGCGAAATCGTCGCTGTGGGTAAGCGTCCATAGCGACGTGCCGTCACCATGGATGAGAACGGGTTTCCCCCGAATGATCCGGTCAACAACCTGCCATCCGCCCTTCTTGCCGTGCACGGCAACCGGCAGATACCGGTCATCATAGGTATGACTCGGCCGGACTATCGTACAGGGGAACCCTCTTTCACGGAATTGTCCCATCAGGTATTCTTCACACGCTATCTTGTTCCGCGAATATTCCCACAGGGGATTATCCAGCGGCGTTTGCTCCGTTATCAGGAAGTTGTCCGGGGGAGTCTGGTACGCGGACGCAGAACTGATAAAAATGAACTGGCGGGTTTTCCCGGAAAAAAGCCGGACATCCCGTTCCAGCTGGCCCGGTACGAACGCGATAAAATCGACAACAACATCAAAATTCATACCGCGAATCTGGTCCGCCAGAGCCGATTCATCACTATTGATATCCGCGGCAAGCACTGTCGCGCCGGGAACAACCCGGTCCTTGCGGAAACCCCGGTTCAGAAGCCACAAATCCCATCCCAGTTCCACCGCCCGCTTCGAAATACCCGAGCTGATGGTTCCGGTTCCACCAATAAATAACGCTTTCATTGCGGCCTCCCTCCGTCAAGTATAACAGAGGCGGATACCCTGTCAACAAATTGATATACAACACGGGCAAAAGACCGAATCATGGCCATATAGACCCCATGAAATACTGTCTTTTGCTATCGATTGTGGTCATTGGTCTGTGCATCCCGGTTATTTCCTGTGGAATGCTTGATTCGGCGTTCTCCGGAAACGAGGAGGTGACCCTCATTCTTCCTGCATTACCACCGGCGGCGGAACGAGCCGGCCTGCCCGGTCCGGTCTGGAAGGTTCGTTGGTACACGGAGGGAACAACCAGACATGAGCGGACCATTGAGGACAAAGCCTTCGTTCTTACCCTCGAAAAGGGACAGTTCACGCCGATACTTGCCGAGCTGGACAACCCGGATCCCCGTTACGGCCCGTACCCTGTGGCGGGAAGCATCTACCCCGCGCTGGCCGTATCAAGCCTGGAAACGGCGGAACTCCCGGCAAACTGGTCAGGCGGCGCCGCCGCCCTGGCCGCCGAACAAGCACTCCTTTCGGCCTACGGTGGCAGTGAAACCGCCGTAATCATCTTGTCCCGTTTCAACTGGAGTCGGCTGGTCCGCGAAATAAACGGAATGACATATCCGGAATATATCGACTACACACGGCTCGTTCCGGCCATACTCTCCGGAACATTCCGGGTATATGATATAAAGACCCGACCGCTGTTTGCATACCGGATTGTTCTACAGAAGCACACTCCCGCACCCGGGGAAGAATTTCTGTCTCTCTGGCCGGGACGAAGCGCGTTCGTCTGGCCCGGCGAAGAAGGGGTGTCCGTTGAATTAGCTGACGGCATGAACCGGTTTTACGGAACAACCGGATGTATAACTGTACAAACCGGCGGACAAATTGCGGACAATACCTTTTTTACGCCGTACAGCTTGCAAGAAGACGACTCCTCGGGTACTGTGAAATGGTATGAAAATGTACGTCACGGCGATTGCCTGCATCATGTTCCTGATCTCGTGCAAACCGCACACAATCATCCCCGAATCCGTTGAACCCGAAGCAACGAACGGAAAACCCTGGTACTACTTTTCCGATCAGGGCATTCACGCCGTATCATCGCCCCGTTCCATCCCGGCGCGCTCCTTTGTGCCGTGGACCGAAGCGGTCCGGGTTTCCGATGTAGCCGTACTGCCCGACGGACCGGTCTTTCTCATCAACCGCCTCGGGGTAATGGCTCCCGGTTCGCAATACATTCCTCCGGTTCTCGCGGAAGACCGGAACTTCTTCCCGGGACAAACAGCCGCGGGATTCGTCCTTACCGGAGATTATGCCGCCATACATCTGTACCGGAACAGTTTTTTCAGCCAGACCGCCGGAACAAGCGGAGACGACTATCTGATACGATATTCACCCGTTACCGCGACCTTTTCACCCCTTGCCCGTACGAGCAACCTCGGACTCCCCCCGGAATCACAATGCTCCGGACTGGAATACACGGAAGATCGCTGGTACGCCGCTTTCAAGGTCCAACGCGACAACAGGACAGAATTTGTGTATCGTTCATTCTCCACACTCCCGCCCGAACAGGCTATCGATCCGTCGGGAAGCGAAACACTCGAAGCCGCGGTCTACCAGGAAGCGGTAATGCCGCGCTCCTGGAGCGCACTTCCCGAACAACTCCGTAAACTTCTCACGGCAATACCGGAAAGTACTCCGTTATCCATCAGGTTATATCCGGCCGGACGAGGAACAACCCGGACATACATACGGGACGGAGAAGGAAATTACCGTGAAGGGTATGCATATATACACGGATCGGAAGCCGCAGTCCTTTTCTCGGACGGCACCCTGTTCCTGGACAGGAACGGCATGAAAGCATACAAACTTCCCCCGCTCTCCGGGGGGTACCGGTATACCGGATTTCTTGTTTCCGGTACCGTGCTGCTGGCAGCCTGGGAAGAACAACGGTTTTACGAGACAGGACGAGCAGGAATTCTGGAAATACCCCTGCCAAATGAGGTATACTGAAGCTGATGAAACAGTTTCCGGCAATTATAATCAGCCTGATGCTGCTCACAACGACGATATCGGCACAGGATACCGGCGGTACGCTGCGGCCCTATTCGCCCTGGTCATTCTTTGGGGGTCTGAATTACCTGTATAATGCCGATGGGGACGGCGTAACGGAAGTTCCCGGCATGAATCCTGACGGCAGCCCGGGAGGACTCGACAGCGCACCCAGCCCGCTTGTAGGACTTGTCGGCGCCGAATACCGCCTTCCGGTATGGAAACCCGGTGTATATTTCGCTCCGTCAGCCTCATTGTTCATGCTTGCCTACCTCTGGGCAGACGACCGGGCGCTCCCCGCCGAGATAGAAAACCGCACCGCCTTTGTTCCGTCACTACTACTTGACGCGAGCTTCCTCTACACCATCGAGAAAAACCGGTTTTTGTACAGTTTCGGCGGAGGTCCGGCACTACTGATCAGGTACGGGTTTCTCGAGTCCGGTGTGTCTTCCGACGAAAAAAGCTATGATTCCGACATGCCAGCCGGAGAGCAGGTTGAAGAAATAAACTCCTGGTTGTGGAGCTCGCTCCGCTGGTTCTATCCCATGGTTCAGGCGGGAGTACGGTACCGGCTCACCAACGGATGGGGTGCCGGTGCAAGTCTTCGCGCGGGACTTCCGGTGTTCAATCTCTGGGCCGATTCCGATACGGGTATTGCAGATTCACTGATGCTCATTTTTTGTCTGACCATAACACCGCCATCCGGCAAAAAAATAACTGTTTCCGAAGATACAACCCCGCCTCCGCCGTCAGTTCAGGAAGGCCTGACAATCGAGTGATGTGCTTGCCGTTTTCGGCAATATCGACAATACTTACCATATGGAACAAACCATGGACTTTGCTGATCAGCTCTTTCAGGCGCTGACCGAACGACAAAAGCTTTTTGACTCATACCTCTTGCCCAAAATGCACGAGGATTACCGGATTGCCCACAGCGCAGTAAAAACGGTAAAAACAGTACTGGTCAAAAAGGGGTTCCTCTATGATGACCCCTACAAGTACGACAGCAAAATATCTGAAATCCAGATTCCCGATACCGACGAGTTCGGCCACGATAAAAAGAGCGCCATAGTCGGGAGCCGTCTTGCCCAATATGAGGCGATGGTCGACTTTCTGAACAACTCCTATCAATTTTCCTGCGATTTTATTACCACGGACCGCATTGCGCTCCTGGTCAAGCTCAATCAGGTATTCTCCTGGGAATCCTTTTCTCCCACATCCACAAATCCCAACACCCGCGCGCTGGCGGAAGTAATAACCACGCTCAGAAGCGGTACCGATCCGCTCTCCATCAGTATTGTAAACGATGCCCTCTCTCAGCTCTCCAAAACCTCTCTGTCCATTACCCGAACATTGAAGAGCCTTACCGAATTCCACCGTGAGCGGTACAAAGTCGCGGTACGAAAACTGGTAATGCCGGGTGTAATTATCGATCCCGATAAAATGACGGGAAACGTAACCAGCATACTGAAAGATATCAAACAATCTTTTGCCCTGTCGATGAAGGGACAACCGTTCTATACCGAGCTCATCGAGGAAATTCTCAAGGAGGATTACTCTCCTGACCATGCCGTTTTGCAACAACAGTTATTGACGCGTATTGCGGTTTCAAAGAAAACGGAAAGCGGAACACCGGAAGATCAGAGTCTCAAGCCGGTGCTTCTGGACGGCATAAGGACATTGGGCGCGGTCTCTCCCCAGCTGGACGAAATAGTAGATAAACTGACGGAAAACCGGAACATCCTTCTCTCAAGCGAAAAGGGCCTCTTCGAGAAAATAGCCCGGCTTGTACGGAAGGCCTTCAATCTCAAGGAAGAGGAAGAAACCATTGCAATAACGACGGTGGATCCCATAAGTCAGGCTACGAAACGGGAAATCGTCGATTTTCTGCCGTTTGTTGAGGGCATTCGCCACCGGTCAAGAATCCTTACCGGTTTTACGGTTAAAACCTCGGCGGCGTATCAAAAAATCGAAATGATGGACGAACAGCAGATTCTTGATTTGCTCACCCGTCATATCGCCGAACTCAACACAATAGTAAAACAATGCGCCGGTCTCGACGCGTATTTCAAGCAATCCGCACAAGCCGACGCACGGAACAGGATCCGCGGGGTAAAGGTGGAAATTTCTGCAATACGAAACAACCTTGTCAAGGCAAATCAGTGCCGGGCGGAATATGCCGCCCAGGTTGAAGAGCAGCAACAACTGAAAAAACTGGGGATCACCAATGGGTAAATCATGCAAGACCATGCTATTCGCCGCGGCTGTTTGTCTCTTTCCGGCGTTCATTGCCGCGGAAGACACGGATTTCCCGCAGAGTGAATTCGTCGCGAGCATTTCTTCGAACATACCGGATCTTCGTCCGCATCGCGCCTACAATGCCGACGAAGCACAGATACTCACCGCCATCTATGAAGGTCTTTTTGTCTACGATCCGTATTCAATGGATCCCCAGCCCGCGTTGGCCGAAACCTGGTCGGTTTCTCCCGATGGTCTCGAGTGGGTGTTTACGATCCGCGATACCGCGATGTTTTCAGACGGTACGGCAATTACCGCGCAGACAGTCCGCGATTCCTGGATCAACCTTCTGGATCCCCGCATTTCCGCGCCGTACGCGTCCATGTTCGACAGTATCAGCGGGGCGTACGCGTACCGGTCCGGCGAACTATCCGATCGTGACAAAATCGGTATAACCGCTGTTGACAACCGGACCCTCCGTGTAGCTCTCACAAGCCCGGCGGAACACTTGCCGAAAATTCTGTGCCATCATGCGTTCAGCATTGTACATCCTGCCGATTTTTCGCGGGTCACCGAATCGAAACCCGATCAGTTTGTCCTTCCGATATCGAGCGGCCCCTTTGTTATCGAGTCTTTCACGGCGGATGAAATCCTTCTCAAGAAGAACCCGCGGTACTGGGACGCCGATAACGTTTCCCTTCCTTCCCTCAAAATACTCATCAGCGATGATGCGGAATCCATAACGGCGCGCTTTAACCGCGGAGAGATCCACTGGGTTTCAGGCGCGGTACTGGCCAACCGGGTTATCGATCCCGCCTCCATCAAGATTACGCCCATGTTCTCCACAGAATACTTCTTTTTCCGGGGAACCTGGGGGCCCTGGGCAACAAGCGAAGTGCGCAACGCGCTCCTCCTTTCGGTTCCCTGGAATGCGCTCCGCGCCAATTATCTCATACCGGCAAAAACACTCGTATTTCCGATATCCGGTTATCCGGAGCTCACGGGAATCGAACAGCATAACCCGGAAGAAGCGGCAAAGCTTCTTGAAAAAGCCGGACTTACCGACTTTGCATCCATACCGGTCCTGGTTATTCGCATACCGGAAACCGATCACTTTTCAGGTATGGCGGAACTGCTGAAATCGGCATGGGAAGCACTCGGCTTTACGGTACGAATAGAAGCCATTCCCTACGTGGAATACTACTCGTCGCTTCGCAGTGATGATTATGCCGTAGGCGTAACTTCCTGGATCGGGGATTTTGCCGATCCGCTGGCATTTTTGGAAATGTTCCGCCCTGCCTCGTCCCTGAATGATTCGGGATGGCAAAACCGCGAGTATGAACAGATAATCACGGACGCTTCTGCCCAAAAGTCTCCCCTCCGCCGGTACGAGAAACTGGCCGAGGCCGAGAAACTGCTCCTGGACAACGCGGTCATTCTTCCCCTGTCCCATAATCCTTCGCTCAATGTAATTGACACAAACGGCCTTGAAGGCTGGTATGCCAATGCCCTCGACATACACCCCTTCAAGTTCATAAAATTCGTCCAGAAACAGGCATTGCCGGGTGTTGCGCTTGCACCGGCGATGCGGTACGGGCTTTGACCAGTGTCCATATTTATGCTATAGTGGTACGGATATGAGGCAGTCAACAACCTTCAAGGTTAACCAGAAAATTGTGTACCCCAGCCAGGGTGTCGGAAAAATAATGGAAATCAAGGAACGCAGTTTCAAGGACACCATGATCCTGTACTACGTTATATACCTTGAGGTTTCGGACATGACCGTCATGGTTCCCGTACTGCGGGCCGAAGAACTCGGAATACGGGCCATTGTTTCAAAAAAGGAAGCTCAAAAGGCGCTTGAGCTCATTTCCGAAGATTTTGAACCCATTCCTTCAGACTGGAAGCTCCGCTACCAGATGAATCTTGATCTTTTGAAAAAGGGCAGCGTCATCGACATAGCGACCATCGTACGGTCCCTGTACCACCGCAGCAAGGTCAAGGAACTGCCCATACTTGAACGCAAGCTGTATGATTCGGCGCGCAAACTGCTTGAAGACGAAATAACTTATGCCCTCAATATACCCCGGTCAGAGGTTGAAGGGCTCATTCATACCCATCTTGAGCCTCTCGTAGACGAGATTGACGAGAGCGACGATGAACCGGACAATCCTGTCATTGAAGACGATGATGATTTCCTGGACCCTGATCTTTCCGAAGATGAGGATGATTCCGAAGACGATTGATCCATGACTCATACCCTGGTACTGACTGCTGCGGGGTATTCCTCGCGGATGGAAATAACCGGAAAAAAGGAATACCTTCCCCTCTCCGATAACGGCGAGCGTACCATTAGTGTTCTCTCTTCTTCTCTACATGCGTTTCTGGACACTCGTCTTTTTTCCCTGGTAATGATAACCGTTCCTCCGGGTGGCGAATCCCATGCCCGTCGGGTTATTGATGCCGACACCAGGATTGCCCCCCTGCTTGATGAAGCTTCATGCCGGCTACTCTTTACCGAAGGCGGCAGCACCCGTCAGGAGTCCGTTCGTCATGGTCTTGAATCCCTCTTTCTGCATTCAACAATCGGCCGGGGATCTCCGGCAACCGTCCTCATTCATGACGCCGCGCGTCCCTGGGTTTCAAAAGAACTCATTAATGCGGTCCTCTCGGCAACCCTGGAGCACGGGGCGGCAGTTCCGGCCCTGCCAGCGATCGATACCCAGAAGGAGATAGATGATACCGGTTGTATCATACGCCATCTGGACCGATCACGGATTGTATCCGTGCAAACGCCGCAGGGTTTTCTCTTTCAGGAACTTCTTGAAGCACATCGTCTTGCAGCCCAGGACAGCATACTCTGTACCGATGACGCGGAAATTTGGGGGTTATACGTGGGAAACGTTTTTACCTGTCCGGGTGAACGGATAAACAAAAAAATCACGTTCCGGGAAGATATCATATGATACGTACCGGAATTGGTTACGATCTGCATCGTCTCGTTTCCTGCCGCCCGCTCCTGCTTGGCGGTGTACACATTCCCTTTGATAAAGGAGAAGACGGACATTCCGACGGGGACGTCCTTCTCCATGCCCTTACCGACGCGCTGCTCGGTGCGGCAGGTCTCGGCGACATCGGCGAGTTTTTCCCGCCGGGAGATCCCCGCTGGAAAGACGCGGATTCTGCACAATTGCTTGCATCCGCATGGGCAGCAATCAAGGACAAGGGCTGGCAACTTGAAAACATCGACGCGGTTGTAGCGCTTGAAAAACCGAAATTTCTCCCCTGGCGGGAAGCGGTTCGCGCTTCGATAGCCGGAATTCTCGGAGTGGATACTGACCAGGTTTTTGTGAAAGCGAAGACCGGAGAAGGATGCGGGGCCGTCGGGCGGAGCGAAGCAGTCGCCGTCTGGGCAACCTGCCTGCTCTCCCGGTAAACCCGCCTTATTTTTGGGGCAATTCCAGAATCAGTTCAACCTCGCCCCGTGAAAGATGAAGCGCACGGGCTATTTCGTCAACCTTCCATCCCTGATGCGCGAGTTTCACGACATTTTCACGGATACCGATGGGCGGCGCGCCACGGGTTTTCTTTGCGGCGCTGTCCTGTTTCAGCAAATCGCCGAGAAGCTTGAGCTGGTCCTGGGACTGTTTCGAGATTTCCTCCAGACGGGTTTCCGTCCGCGCGAGCCACTCCCGGGCAGTCTGCATCTTCTCGGTCCGCGCTTCCACGTCTTCCAGAACCGAATCAAGCGTTTCCAGTTTTTCAATCATGAACGCAGATTTTTCACGGCTTGCCATAAGGACATCGAGTGTTTCGCGGATGGTTTCAAGCTGTTCCGGAATGCCGGAAACGCCTTCTTTCCATTGTTCGAGCGATTTTTCAAGATCCCGGAGATTCTCGAAGGCATGGTCAACGCCGTCCACCGTTTGGTCAAGGACAACGGTTTTCTTTTCGAGCCGTTCATAGCGTGTGTTGACTTCGGCGATGCTTTCTTCAAACCGGCGTATCTGCACCTGGTATTGCTGGAGATCGTCATTTGTAAGGGTAAGCTCGGATATTTTTCGGTCAATGGAATCGGACAATGCAAGAAGGCGGGTAAAGTCCGACTCGAGGATATCTATGCGCTTTTTCTCCGCCATGAACTTCGAGAGCTTCTGGTTCGCTTCCTCTTCAAGCTTCCGTACCTTACCGTACTGTGTTTCAAGCGTATTCATGGTTTCACGGTAGATATCGAGACGGGAAATTTCATCCTTGATGTTTTCTATACTCGTCTCGAGCGACGCCTTCATCTCGTCCGCACGGTCATAAATTCTGGTTTGCGCAATGAACGCTTTTTGCTTTTTGTCAATTTCTTCAATGGTCTGATTCAACGACTGGGCATCGCTCTGAACCTTTCCGAAGAGACGTTCCCGGGTCTGATCAACCGACTCGCGGATATCCTGCACCATGGATTTGAGGGAACGGATTGTCTGGTCGGTTTCCGCGGCATGCTCCCGTACACGGAGGGCGGTGCCCGAGGTCATTTCTTCGTACGCCGCGTTGAACTCTTCCAGCGCTTCCACTGACCGCCGCCTGAAATCTTCCATGGAAGACGTTATGTCCCCGCGCAGAGCGTCGAGAGACGCACGGATTTCCCGGCGTTCTTCGGCGGTATCGGCGATAAAGTCGCGGTAATTGGTCTGATATCCTGCCTCAAGGTCGGCAATCGACGAACGGACGGAATCATCAAGAGATACGATGCGGTCATCGAGCATCCGTTTTGCTTCGGTGAACTGCTGTTCATTCCGTGTCTGCCAGGTGGTAAAGTCCGCCCGGATGCCTTCGAGCATGGATTCGGCCTCGGTACGGGACGACTCGATGGAATCGATGAACTCTTTGGTTCGGGATTCAAGCTCCCGTTCCTGTTTTCGCAGTATTTCCTGTACGGTTATGGCATGAGCCGAAAGCTCGTTTTGTACATGGAGCGATGCGGTATCCTTTGCGTGGGCAAATTCCTGCCGCGATTGCTCGACAAAGTCCAGAATGGACTGATCGCTCGCGGTAATCTTGCCGCGTAGCTCCGTCTCGATCCCGGCAATCTGTTCTTCCAGCCGTTTTGTCTGTGCATGGTACTGTTCGGCGATATCGGCGAGCCGCTCCTGGAGACGGGCGGTGTACTCCGTTTCGAGGTCGCGCCGTTCCGCTTCGTTTTCGGCGGAGAGGCTCTCCAGCCGCTCGTCGACACTGGACTTCCACCCGTCGAGGGCCGCGGTAATGGCGTCGCTCCGCTTGGCGAGATCCGCGAAGAAGTCGTCTTCAAACATCTTGAGTTTTTCGGAAACATTGTCGTACGCACGGGACTTCAGCTCATTCAGCCCGGATTCCAGCGTATTCATGCGTTCCGTCATGGAATCGGCGGAAGCGAACAACGACTTCTCGAATTCATCCTGACGGGTTTTTTGATCTTTTACATACAGGTCAAAGGTATCGGTAACCCGCTGTTCCGTATCCCGCAGGTTGAGCCGGAGTTGCTCCTCGAGTTTGTCCGAATCCGAGAATACATGCGTCATCTTTTCCAGACGGTATTCCACATCCGTGCGGTATACCTCGAAGGACGAATCAATCGCCTTCGAAATTTCATTGATCCGCGCGGCCGCAGTTTTGCCGGCCGTATCAATTGCGCGGGTAACGGTGGAATCGAGTTCACCGAGACGGGTTTCAATAGTGGAAAGCCGCTCCGACGCGCCGTTTTCGGCGCCGGTAAGCCGGTTCTCGATGGACTGTTCAAAAGACTCGATCTTCTCGCGTGAAACGCGGGCGGTTTCGCCGATACTCTTGTCGAGATCTGCCTCGACACGGTGAAGTTCGGCCTCAAATTCTTCAAACCGGGCGCAGGCAAGCGATTCGGCTGAGGACAGTTTTTCACGAAGGGCGGCAATGGATGAAGAACTTTCATCGTCGAGCGAGCGGATTTCGGCCCGGGTTGCCTCGAGGAATTCGTCCGCTTCGGCCTTCCAGTTTGTCTTGAACTCCTTGACCATCTGCTGGGTTTCAATAATGCGGGTCTTCGCCTGCTCATGCAGTTTTCCCACTTTTTCTTCGAAGGAATCCTTGAAATGAACCAGCCGCTCGGTCGCCTGTTCCTTGAGTTTCTGGAAGGCGGTATCTTCAAGGGCATCCGCGCGCCGCACGGCTTCATCGGTCGCGCGGGAGAAAATGCGATCCAGTTCAGCCCGTGAGGAATCCACCAGGGTGGCGGATTCACGGCGCGCCGCGTCAATCCGGCTCTCGAGTTCGCCAAGGGTTGCGGTAAAGGTTTCAACCGTGTCGGCATACACCGATTCAAGGGCATTGCGGTTTTCCCGGGAAAATTCATCCCGGAGTGCCGGGATGCCGGCATGTATTTCATGGAGCTGTTTTTGGGACGCGGCAAGCGTTCGTCCCAGCTTGTCTACAAACTCGGACTCACCGGTAATTTTCTCGAGATTGATTTCAGCCTGTCTCGTCATTTCAAGAAGACGGGAGATTGTTTCATCATACGACGCGATCTGTTTTCCGAAGGAAGATACGGCCTTTGTACGCTCAAGAAGGTCCGCTTCTTTTTTTTCCAGGTCGGCCCGGATAGCCTCGAGCCGCTTGACCGCGGCGACCGCTTTGGTTTGCTGAACGTCCAGCGCGAGCGAGGATTCCTCGAGCTTCGCGGTGCGTTCCTTTAAAAACAGGGCCAGATCATCCTTGAGTTTGTCTCCGAACCGCTTTACCTTCTCGATGGAACGGTTTCCCTTGTCCATCTGCCGGTAGAGCACCAACAGGACAATGGTTATGCAGAGGGTAAGTATGTTTCCGGGAGTAAAAATCATTACCGGCCGCCCTTTGTAAACAGAATATGTAATGAGTTATTTTAGCACATTCCGGGTCAATTTGCGATAGGAAGAAAAAGAAATGTCCGCACCGGGAATTCGGTATCCTGCGGTGAGCGCCAGGGGATGAACGACGCAGGCCGTCTTCATGCCGACGGCGGAAGCGCCTTGTACGTCGGAAGAAACCGAGTTGCCCACGTATAACATACGGTCGGGAGAAACGCCGAGTGCGTCGGCAAGAGCCAGAAACGGAACCGGAGAGGGCTTGAGCGCGCCGGTTTCTTCCGACCCCATGACCACGTCGCAGAGCGGGGCTACACCCCATACCGATCCTTTCTGGGAGGGGAGAAAATCCGACAGAATCCCCAATTTCAGCCCGGCGTCGCGGAAGGCGGTGAAACAGGCGTGGATATGGGGAAAGGGGCGGACTTTTGCGAACACCGGTTGCCAGCCCTCGTAAATGCGTTCCCTGATCGTTGTTTTCATGGCCTCAACCGGTCCGCCGAGACGCCCGGCCATGAGGGACGCCTGCCAGGTGAAGAAGTCCTCGTGCGCTTCGCCGGGATGGGCTTCCTGCCAGCGGCGTATTTCACGGCGGACTTCGCCGAACGCCAGCATGAAGCGGACATTGGTCAAAAAAAAGGGAATCATGCGCCGGTACAGGGCTGAATTCGGATAGAGGGTGCCGTCAATATCAAACGCAACGGCGTCGATTCCGGATATCATTGTACTGTTATACTATACAGGAACCGCGCCTGTCCATCGTCGCTGCCGCGTTCAAACCGCCAGGTTGAAAACTCGTTTTTAAGATAATTCTGAACCTCGGGCGGTAAAAGAGCCGAGGGGCTGAACCGGACAAGGGAAGCCGGAACCGAGCCGTCCGCACGGACAACAAAGAGCACCGTTACCGATCGGTCCGAATCAATGAGCCGCGCCAAATGGGGAGGCAGGATGATCCCGGGCTTCGCCGGATACAGGAGGCGGCGGGCAGTGCCTTCAAAGGTTATGGGGCCTACCATGCCGGGCGTGGTTGCCACGTCGGTGTCCGCGGTGCGGCCGGTTGTCGAAGCGGGAGACGTGGAAGCGGCTCCGTCCGGAACGGTCACACCGCCCTCATTGCCGGCACGGATCCGGTCCAGGGCCTGGAGCGTTTCATCCGAAGCAGCGGAAACGCGGCTTCCGCCCTCCACGGCGGCGGTTCCCTGCCGCGCGGCCGGTTCGTCAACGCGTGCCGCACTGCCCTCAAATTCGCGGAGTACCGGACCGGGTTCCTGGACCGTCTGTTCCCGTGGCCGATCGCTGGAAAAATCAAGATATTCTCCCGAGGGCGCGGCCGCTTCCCGGCCGGACGTACTCTGAAAATCCGGGATTCCGAGCCCCGAAGACGTTTTTTGCCGCACCGGCGGCGCGTTGGCGGGTTTCTGTGCGGATTTTTCCTGCCGCGCCGCGGCGGGACGTACGGCCGGTTCGGCTGAACTCGTCGCCGGCGCTACCGTCCGGGTTTGTACCGGCACCGGATCTTCCCGGTTCAGCGTGATGCGCACCTCGGGGAAAGCGCGTTCCTCGGGGACATCCCGCATAACCGGTAACAGCGTGAAAATAATCAGCATGACGAGCCAGACCGCTGCCGCGATGATCGAGCTTTGGGCAAGTCTGTTTTTGTCCCGTGCGTCCAGTTCAAGCATGCGGCTACCTGTCCACGGTCCGGAGGTTTACGCCCGTAAATCCGGTTCGCCGCAGCGAATCCAGAATCTGCACGATCTGCCCGTTCGGGACAGCCGCGTCGGCTTCCAGACTGACCGGAACCTTTTCGCGGGCGCCGTCGACGGCGACAGCCATGAGCGCTTCATCCAGTGCCTCAAGGGCAACTTCGTCAGAATTCACGTAGAGCTGCCCTTCACGGGACACCGAAATGGTAATTCCGTTGGTCCGGGTGCTTTCCGCCGTGGACGATACCGGAAGATCGAGTTCAATCCCCGGCAATACCGCGAAGGTCGTGGCCACCAAAAAGAAGAGAATGAGCTGGAAAACAACGTCGATCATGGGAACCAGGTCTACCCCTGCCCGTGCTTCGAGTCTCCGTTTGAACTTCATGAATTCCTTTTCCCCGCCGCGAGCAAAAGGACAAGATCACTGACGGAAGATTCCATTTCGGTGATCATCCGGTTTACTTCGGCAATGAAGTAATTATAGAAAATAATGGCCGGGATCGAGACTATGAGTCCGGTAGCCGTGGTAACCAGCGCCTGGGCAATGGCTCCGGCGAGTACGGCCGGATTTCCCATGGTTCCCATGTCGCCGAGTACTCCGAACGCCTGGATGTTACCGGTAACCGTACCCAGAAGGCCGAGCAGTGTCGCGATATTCGCTATCGTCCCCAATGTGGAGAGATATCGCTCCAGCCGCGGGATTTCACGGTTCGCCTGGTTCATGACGGCTTCCTTGATGGCCGCCTCGCTGTACTCCCGGTACGCGATACCCGTTTTCATGAGACGGGACACCGGGCTTTCGACCGTGTCGCAGATTGCGGCGGCCTCGTCGTAATGACCCTTGTCCAGGGAGCTTTTAAGGCGCGGAAGCAGATCCCGCTGGCCTTTCTTTATTGACGAAAAATACCTGACCCGCTCAATGATGATGACCGTGGCGATCAGCGCGCACAGCAGGATGGGTATCATGGCGGGACCGCCGGAAATCAGAATTGCAATCATGGGAACCTCCATTCCTCGTTACTGTCAGAATTCAAACCGGGCCGAGAGGAGCACCGATCCGCTCCGTTCCCGGTACAAGTCGTTTATCATGCGAACCTCGTCGAACAGGGACGGCAGGATGTCTTCAAAGGCGAGCGTTACGGACAGCCGCGGCAACGGGTAGACCCGACCGGAGAGGCCGGCGCGCGGCAATTCGTCCGAATCGGGCATTACCACGAGCGTAGCTTCTGCTGCCCAGAAGCTTCGGGGAGCCGGATCATGGACCGAGACCGTCACGTTCACTTCATGGAGATGCGACGCCCACAGTTCGTCCATGAGCTCACCGTGGTATCCTGTTTCAACCGAGAAAAGTTCACCGGTATACATAATACCCGCGGCGACAACCAGGCTCTCGCGGTCGGCGAGCGTCCAGAAAACCCGCTGGTCAGGAGTAAACGCGTCCGTGAGAACCGGATAGGCACGGTCAAAAGCGGTCTTGCGGTAATCGACAGACGACGAGAGGCGGACATCGGTGAGCGGCTTGACCGTCACACTGAATGATCCGAACCAGTCGGCCGCGTGAACCGGCATACCGCCAAGGTAGACAAAGGGATCTTCGCGGGCAAGATCGAACACCGTTCTCCGTTCCGAACGGAGCCCGCCGGAAAGGGAAACCGGGCCAAAAAGACCGTCTTCCGGATTCCAGTCGAGGCGTGCGAAAAAAGGTATGAGATACCGTTCTTCGGTATCACTGTGAAATTCCGCACCGGCGCCCAGATCAAGCGAGCCGAACGCACGGAACGCGGAAAACGATGCCGAAACGGCATGAAGATCGTCCAGATCAACCACCGTATCAAGGGCATAGGTAACATCCAGGAACAGGCGGAATTGCGCCGGGGTTATGGTAAGGCGGACTCCCGGGGAAAGATAATATCCCTGGTAATCATCGATATCAGCACCCAATTGCGGATCCGCGTACCCGCGTTCGGCGGTCGAAGAAAAAACCTGACTGTCCAGAAAAATCGACAGGAGCGGACCGTTTTCTCCAAAGGAATACAGATCGACTCCGGCGTTTACCCCGGCAAGCCGGCGGGAAATGCTTGAATAGGCGGGATGAACTCCCTGGAGACCGTTTGCCCGGTCCCCTATGGAAACGGCAGCATACCAGGGATGCGGACCGGTTTCGCTGAAGGCCCGAAGCGACAAACCGACAGACCGGTCAAAGAAGCCGCTTCCGAGATCCTTTCCCCCGTAGCCGTCCGCTGAGGCATACCCAAAACGGGCGGAATAGCCCGGATACGCGCCTTCAGGCTGTGCTACGGCAAATTCGCCGGCAAGATTCCCCGGATAGCCGGACCCTACGCTCGCATGGCCGGTAACGGCCGGTTTGACATCAGCAACTACACCGGTTTCCACGGGCGGTGCGGGATCGGGGGAAACCGGTTCTGTCTGAACGACGGGTTCAGCCCGGTCCGGTTCCTCAGGCAGTTCAACCGGTGGCGGAAGGCGGAAAACCGGGAGCGCCGACGAAGGAACTTCGTTTCCCGAATTACGGATGCGTGTTTCAATATCCGGAACCGATACCGTTTCTCCGAACACCGGCAGTCCGGCCAGCAAAACAACGAAAACGGCACAACGGGCCGCGCATTCAGTCTTTTTCATGGTTTTCAATGGTATCACAGCTAACTCCCTTATTCAGCGCCCAGGAGACGGGCGGCCCGTTGTGTCCAGACCGAACGCGGCCAGGACGAACGCATGGTTTCAAGGGCCTTTTCCGCGTCTCCGCGGCGGTCAGTCCTCAGAAAACTGTCTACTGCGCCGTAGAGGGCCTCGGCGGCGCGTTCGCCGTCTATGGGCGCGAACAGGGTCCCCGCCGACAGGAAGGCCCGGGATGCGGCGGAAAAATCGCCGGTTTCCCGTAAATGGTTACCCAGCAGCATTTCCGCGCCCGCGTATACCGCGCGGTCCGTCCGGGACAGCATGGCCGTGTTCCGGGGAAGGGTTGCTGTTACTTCTTCAAGAATCCGCCGGCCTTCCGCGTGCCGGCCCGCGTCCGCAAGATAGATCCGCGCGAGAACCAGTGCCTTGGAGCGGCCTTCGCCTGTTTTCGCACCACCGAGTCTTCGATATTCAACCGCGACTGCTGCAGTATCGGGAGCGGCCCCCCGGTTGAGCAGTTCGAGCGTTTCAATTTCACCGGCAATCCGGTCGGCTTCCGCTTCGCGGGGATAGTCATTGGCATAGGTTCTCGCCATGCGGAGCGCGGCGGCGTAATCGCCGGAATCACGATAGGCGGAAACAAGATCGTTCAATACACGGGGCATGAGCCGGCTTTTGGGGAAACGGGTTGCGAACGATTCCCACCAGAGGATGGCGAGATCGGTTTTTCCCTGCATGCGAAGGGCTTCCCCGCCATTTTTCAATACAAGATCGGTATATTTTCCATTCGGATGGTTTTGCCGATACCGGGTGAATAACTGCACCGCCCGGTCCGCCCGATCCTGCAGGTACCACTGTTCTCCCGCCCGGAAAAGAGCTTCCTCCGCAAGCGGGTCGTCGGGGAAATCACGGTAGACCGCGAGCCAGTGCTTTTCCGCTTCGGCAAAATCCCGGCGGGAAAATGCGGCATCCGCCAGCATGAATCGCGCGCGCGGTGAAAACACGGTCAAACCCGACGTAGCGGTACCGTCTGCGACAGAAAGCAGTAGTGTTGCCGCACCGGCGTGGTCGCCCCGGTCGAGCAGTATGGATGCCTTGAAAAGGAGCCCTTCCGCGCGGTCACGGGGAGTCGGCGCGCGGGAAACCGCCCTATCCGCGTGACGGAGCGGGTCGCGGCCGGTCTGCATGGCGCAAAAAGCCGCTGCGGTTGAGGCCTGCCACACCCGCTCATGATCCGGAAATTTTTCGAGATACAACGACAGGGCGCCATACGCTTTTTCCCAGGTCCCGGTCCGGTACAAGCTCCATCCATGATAGAAGGAAGCCCAGGGGAGATACTCTTCTGGCGCCCGTTCAGGACCGTCGAGAACGAGGGAAAAAAGATCCGCGGCGAAAGCCCATTGCCCTTCCCTGACCGCGACAAGTCCCCCGAGATACCGGGACAACAGCCAGGAGTCAGGATCGGTTTTCCGGAGATCCGGTAGCATGGCGTCCATACGGGCAAGTGTTTTTTCCGCTCCTGCGGACGAAAGCCGCAGATATCCCAAATACAGAAGCGGTTCACGGGCTTCGGAGCCGAAGATCCGGTCATGATACGTTTGTTCAGCAGCGCCGGCATCGCCGGTGTTTTCCCGGGCAAGGGCAAGCAAATAGGCATATCGGTCGGCATGCTCCGGGGAAATCATGTCAGGTGTAATGCGATTAACCGCGGTGAGCGCGGACGACCAGTCGTCAAGATTTCCATACTGACGGGTTATTTCCATGAGGTACAAGAAACGCCATTCGCCCGAATCGGGCAAACCTTTTTCAAGAATTCGTATCGATTCCGCGGGAGACGCGGCGGATTGAGCCTGTTCGAACACGTCGCGTACGGCGGGTTCGGAGGCGCCCGGGACTCCGGCGAAAAAGAGGAAAAGAACAATTGCTGAAGCGCGTGCAGTAGTAGTCATAAACAGAAACGTACCTCAAACCGGTAAATACCGGGTATCCCGTAAAGGTAACACGTTTTTTACGGAATAAAACGTCCCTTTTCTGGACAGCGTACCCGTACCAGATGAATATACGCATCATCGTTTCTGGAGACAAACAGCGGATACGGTGTTTCCGCAGCACTTTCGAATACCGTTATGGTAAATTGTCCGTTTTCGTCAAAATAAGGAAACAACACGGCAATATGATGATATTGTCGCAATGGGGGATCTCCCCGTTCACGGCTTATCGCCGCGAGGTACATATGGCCGCTCTCCCGGATGGCGAGCCAGTACAACAGTGATTGCAGGGCGCCGGAACGGTACCCGACTCCGGGAACATGCCGGGCGAAGCCCGGAAAGGGGTCTGCAGTTACATCAACACCCGATTCGGCGGGAAGCACCGTTCCGCGTCCGCCAAGGGACACAACCGCGCTCGCGAGCTGACGGGTCCAGTCCAGGGCGAAGAAAACATCGCGGGATTCCCTGAAGGGCTCGGTGAAATGAGTTTCGGGGGAATCGGTCTGTTTCTTGAGCGGATCAAGGAAGAGCCGTGATCCCGCTTCCGGGAAAACGATTCCGTCAACAATCCACTTGGCGAACCCCGAACAGTTCACGCCACCGGCGATATTGTCCGGAGTCTGCCCCGGACCGAGCGCGGAAAGCACTTCAGCGGGACGCTGGGGCGACCCGTCCCGTATATGGACCGGCCGGCCGTCATGATCAAAAGCCCCGTCATCGAGATACACCAGCGACGGCAGGCGGTCACGGATAACCGACACCGCCGAGCGGGCCGCCGCGTAATCATCGACATGATGGTCAAGAAGATCCCAGGGGACGAGCGCGCGGGTCATGAGCATGATGTCCTGAAACGACGCGGTATAGAGTTTTACGAGCGGAACGCCGACCGGGATACCGGACACGGCGGTAGAACCATAGAGGACCAGATCAAGACGCGATTTTCCGGATTCGGGTCCGGAATCCCCCGGGAAAAGGGAAACCCATATATGGGAATTATCGAGAGGATATAGGCGGATTTCATGGGGAAGGCCGTCGGAAAAACTGCGGTACAACACCCACTGCCCCTGAATTCCCGCCGCGTCCCTTGCCTGGATGCGGACCGCGAGCAAACCGTTCTCGTCGTCCCGTTCCCGGCGTACCGCAAATACACGGCCGAAGCGGTCGGTAACCTCGTCGGAAGCAAGCGACATGAGCGGGGAAATACCGGCGGAAAGCCAGTCGTCAAACAGTTCTCCCCGGACATCCGCCGTTTCGACAAATCCTTCGGGTGGATTCGTCAAATCACGGGAAAAAGCGGCGGAAGCGACGAGAAAAACAAGGAATACTGACAAAACGAAGCGGTTCATCTGGGTCATACCGCTACGATTATCGGCAAAATACACCCTTCCCTTGACTAGCGGTTGCCGTTCTTTGTTTCGTCCGGGTGAGTTCCGAGCGGCGCGTTTGCCAGAAGGAGTTTCAGCCGGTTCAGCTGATTTACTTCGCTTGCTCCGGGATCATAGTCAATAGCCGCGATATTCGCTTCCGGGAACCGGTGGCGCAGCTCCTTGATCATGCCCTTTCCGGTAACATGGTTGGGCAGACAGGCAAAGGGCTGCACGCAGGCGATGCTGGGAACACCGGAATGAATGAGCTCTATCATCTCCGCGGTAAGGAACCAGCCTTCACCGGTCATGTTCCCGAGGGAAACGATGTCCTCAACGCCGTCCTGAAGCCGGTAAATCGATTCGGGAGGAGTAAACCTTTTGCTCCGTTCAAGCGACTTCTTGATCTGTGTACGGTATCGTTCCAGAAACCAGACATACAGATGCGCATTTCGTTCCGTCTTTTTCGGAAAGGCAAGTTTTCGGTGCTTGTAGACGCCGTTGATGAACGAATAAAAGAGAAAGTCTGCCAGATCGGGCACGACACATTCGGCGCCCTCGCGTTCGATGGTCGAGAAAATGTCGTTATTGGCGGTCGGATGGAACTTGACCAGAATCTCGCCGACAACGCCGACCCGGCTCTTGTGGACCATCCGGAGCGGCAGGGAGTCGAAATCCCGCACAATATCCCGGACAAGCCGGTTGTATCCGCGGATGGAAAGACTCTTCAACTGCGCTACAGCCAGGGTGTTGTACTTCTCGTACAGTTCGTTTGCCGAGCCGGGAACCGCCTCGTACGGGCGGGTGCGATACAGGACGCGCATGAGAAGGTCGCCGAGCATGATGGACATCATTGCGCGGTGAAGAAGCGCAGGCGTAATCACAAATCCCGGATTTTTCTCGATCGACTGCGCGCTCAAACTGATGACCGGAATATGTCCCCAGCCGATATCCGACAGGGCACGGCGGATAAATCCGATATAGTTCGTCGCCCGGCATCCGCCGCCGGTTTGCGTTATGAGCAGGGCAACGCTGTCCAGGTCATACTGACCCGACTTGAGCGCCTCGATCATCTGACCGGCCACGATTATGGACGGATAACAGGCATCGTTGTTTACATACTGCAAGCCGGTATCAACTGCCTTCGCGTCAACATCGGGAAGAATGACAAAGTTGAACCCCGAGTATTCAAAGGCATGCTGCAGCAACCTGAAATGGATGGGGGACATCTGCGGAGCGAGGATGGTGTACCGTTTTTTCATCTCTTTGGTAAACACCACACGCTTGTAGCTTGCGGGACGAATTTTTTCTTCCGTCTCCCGGCGGTCGCGTTCCTTTATCGCCGCGATGAGACTGCGCATACGGATGCGTACGGCGCCGAGGTTGGAACCCTCGTCAATCTTTATCAGCGTGTACATGCGCCCCTTGGCTTCAAGAATCTCCTGAACCTGATCGGAGGTTACCGCGTCGAGACCGCAGCCAAAACTCGTAAGCTGGACAAGCTCGATGTCGCGGTTACCGGTGGTGTATTGCGCCGCGCGGTAAAGCCGGTTGTGATAGGTCCACTGGTCAACAATGCGCAGGGGCCGTTCGATATTACCCAGATGGGCCACGGAATCTTCCGTAAAAACCGCGAGACCGAGCCCCGTGAGGAGTTCCGGTATTCCGTGATTGATTTCAGGATCAAGATGGTAGGGCCGACCGGCAAGAACGATACCCTTGAGACCGCGCTCACGGATTTCCGCGAGCGTTTCTTCGCCCTTCCGGGCAGTTTCATCGCGGAAGGCTTCCTGTTCGAGCCACGCCGCGTGCACCGCATCCCGAACTTCGGAACGGGTCAGGTCAAAGCGGGGGGAGAGTTCTTCGAAGAGCCGCTCGGCAAGACGCTTCTCGTCATTGATGGGGAGGAAGGGATCCATGTACACAATGGACCCGTCCTGCCGGAGCGCGTCCATGTTGTTTTTGAGTACTTCGGGATAACTGGTAACAATGGGACAGTTGTATGAATTGCCGACTCCTTCATCCTCAACCTGCTCGTAGGGTGCGCAGGGATAAAAGATGAACTTGACACCGGCCTGCAACAGGGTTTCCACGTGACCGTGACTGATCTTTCCGGGGTAACAGACTGACTCGGAGGGAATCGATTCTAGCCCCTTTTCGTAAATATGGCGGCTGGAACGCGGGGAAAGACGCACCCGGAACCCGAGCTTGGTAAACAAGGTAAACCACAGCGGGTAGTTTTCGTACATGTTCAGGACGCGGGGAATCCCTACGTCTCCGCGGGGAGCTTCCTGGGCAGAAAGGGGTTTGTAGCGGAACAAGCGCTTGTATTTCCAGTCAAAAAGGTTGGGCACCGGCCGTTTCTCGGGCTTTCCGATACCGACAACCTCATCATGGTTCTCGGGAATTTCCATCGAACCCGAATTACCCGCATGGGTGAGGTCGCCTTTTTCGGGTTTGACCGAGAGATCTATTTCGAGTCCGCGCTCACACCGGTTTCCGGTAATGAAGCGGCGCGGCGGCGCGGCCATCTGTTCAACCGGTCCGGCGGTGGAAATCCCGGCGAAGAACGTGTTTATGGTAAGCAGACAGTTATTGGAACACTTGCCGCAACGGCGCAGTTCCAGTTCCACCTTGAAATTCTCCAGTTGTTCGATTGTAGCAAGTCCTGTTCTGGCATCGCCCGGAGCACCTGCTGCCTTCCACTGATCGAGGGCGATAAGAGCCGCCCCGTAGGCGCCCATGAGGCCGGCAACATCCGGTCGGAACACCTCCCTGCCTGAAATCTTTTCAAAAGCCCGCAGTACCGCGTCATTATTGAAGGTTCCGCCCTGAACGACAACCTTTTCGCCGATGGCCGAAGCATCGCGGAGTTTAATAACCTTGAACAACGCGTTCTTGATAACCGAATAGGAAAGCCCGGCGGAAATGTCTCCGACCGACGCGCCCTCTTTCTGGGCCTGCTTGACGCGGCTATTCATGAACACGGTACACCGGCTTCCCAGGTCTACCGGCTTTTGGGCCAGCAGCGCCTTGTTTGAGAATGTTGCAATATCAAGGTCGAGCGATCGGGCGAAATTGTCCAGAAAGCTACCGCAGCCGGACGAACAGGCTTCGTTGAGCTGGATGGACGTAATGGCTCCATTTTTCATGCGGAGACACTTCATGTCCTGTCCGCCGATATCCAGAATGAAATCCACGCCCGGAACGAAGAAATCCGCGGCCCGGTAATGTGCGATGGTTTCTACCTCGCCCGTATCGACACCGAGGGCGGCCTGGAAAAGCGCTTCGCCGTATCCGGTTGAACAGGAACGCATGATGCGTACCGTATCGGGAAGACGGCGGTACAGATCCTTGAGCACCCGGACGGCGAGATCCACCGGATTTCCGCCGTTGTTGCTGTAGAACCGCCAGAGGATCCGGCCGTTTTCGTCGACAAGAACCGCCTTGGTGGTGGTTGAACCCGCGTCCAGACCGAGAAACACCGGACCCTTTGCCGTATCAAGATCCGCGGACGCGGCCATCTCGGACGCATGGCGGATACGGAATTCTTCAAGTTCCTTTTCATTCGCGAACAGCGGATCAAGCCGCTGAATTTCGTTCATCTCCGCGTCCACCAGGGTCTTCAGACCGGTACGGAGCGCCTCTATGGTAATGAACTTCGGTTCTTCCTTTTCATTTTCCTGTGCTTCATCCGACGGGAACGGTGCGGTCCAGGCTGCACCCGCGGCGACAAAGAGCTGGGAGTCCGCCGGAACAAGGATCTCGTCCTCCTTGAGTTTCAAGGTCTCGATAAACCTGAATCGCAACATGTCCATGAAGTGGAGTGGTCCGCCCAGAAAAGCGACGTGTCCCCTGATGGGCTTCCCGCAGGCAAGACCCGAAATGGTCTGGCTCACCACCGCCTGGAAAATGCTCGCGGCAATATCTTCCCGGCGCGCGCCTTCGTTTATGAGGGGCTGAACGTCCGTTTTGGCGAATACACCGCAACGGGCCGCTATTGGATACAGATTGGTCGCGTCGCGGGCAAGAAGGTTCAATCCGTTGGCATCGGTCTCCAGAAGGGCGGCCATCTGGTCAATAAAGGCGCCGGTGCCTCCCGCGCAGGTACCGTTCATGCGCTGTTCGATACCATTGGTAAAATAGGTAATTTTAGCGTCTTCGCCGCCAAGCTCTATCGCGACATCGGTTTTCGGAATCATTTTCCGCACGGCAGTTGTGGAGGCGATAACCTCCTGAACAAACGGCACTGAAAGCCAGTGGGAAACGGCAAGACCGCCCGAACCGGTAACCATGATGCTCAACAGCGGACGCGCCGGATCATCCGGTTTCCCCGGATATTTTTCATCAAGAATATCGAGCGCCTGCTCAACAACCGAAATTATCGTGGTCCGTATATCGGCACGGTGCCGTTCATATTTGCTGTGAAGGATTTCCCCTTCCGGGGACAGAACAACTATCTTTACCGTCGTTGATCCGACGTCTATACCCACACGCAATACTGTGCTGTTTGTCATGATGGTCATTATGCCCGGAAACCACAGCAGATTCAAGATGTTGTACTGCTACCAAAATTGTTGAAAAAATCCTGGGTGAAACGGCCGTTTTTCTGGCCATTGTGTCCCGCGCTGTGGTATTGTGTACGGAATGGCTCACTCACTCCTTAAAAGCGGTTCACGACTCTCACTCCTCACCCTCGGCTCGCGGATACTGGGTCTTCTGCGCGAAATGACAAAAGCGGCCTTTCTCGGCACGACACAACTTTCCGATGCGTTTACCGTGGCGTTTTTCATTCCAAACCTTTTGCGCCGGCTGTTTGCCGAAAACAGCATTTCGGTCGCGTTCATTCCTACATTCCGCCGATACCTCGATACCGAGTCCCGTGAAAAAACTGCGGAGTTCCTTTCTGCGACCTTCACCTTTCTCACGTTTGCGGTCTCATTGACGGTCGTTGCCGGTATTCTTGCCGCACCGGTCATTGTTCCCCTCTTCGGTACCGGTACACCGGAAACCCTTCTGCTGACGCGCATCATGTTTCCCTATCTCGCGCTCATTTCGGTCGCGGCACTTTTCCAGGGCATTCTCAACGGGGTGCGGGTTTTTTCCCCGTCCGGCTTCACGCCCATCCTGTTCAACCTGACCATCATCGGATGCACCTGGCTCCTCGCCGACCGGGCGGGAAATCCGGCGCGTGCCATGGCTATCGGAGTCCTCGCGGGGGGAACCATCCAGATGGCCTTTCAAATTCCTTTTGTAGTCGCCCGGGGTTTCCGGTTTTCCCTGGTCCCCCTTGTAACCGCAATCAGGAATCCCGGAACCAGGAAGGTTCTCCGCCTCATCGGTCCGACGGTAATCGGCATGGCGGCGTATCAGATAAATGATCTCATTTCTTCCATTTTGGCGAGCAACGCCGGGCCCGGCATCGTTTCAAGCCTGCAGTACTCGCTTCGTCTGCAGGAACTGATCCTCGGAATATTCGCGGTATCAATCGGTACGGTGATTCTGCCCGATCTTTCGGCTCATGCCGCGAAGGAAGCCTGGGACGCTTTCAACAATCTTCTGTCCCGGGCAATGAACACCATCGCCCTTATTACCATTCCGGTTACCCTTTTCTTCCTGGTTTCCGGTGAATCGTTGATCATTCTCCTGTTCAAAACCCGCAGTTTTTCCGACGAGTCCGTTTCTCTCACCCTGCAGGCCTTTGTGTGGCACATCCCCGGGCTTTACTTCATCGCGGCAAACCGCATACTCGCTCCGGCGTTTTATGCCCGAAGCGACACCCGGTCGCCGACCCTTGCGGGCATTCTTTCGTTTGTGGTGAATATCACGCTTGCGCTCGCGCTTGTGGGGCCGCTGCGTGGCGGCGGCATAGCGCTCGCGCTGAGCGCCGCAAGCGCGGTAAATACGGTCCTGCTTGTCGCTTTTCTGGGGCGGAGCCGGTTACTTGCCGTCTCGTCCCTTGTACGCACATCCGCGGGATACGCAGTAAAAATGATCATTTTTTCCCTGATCGCGGCGGCTCCGATCTATCTGATCCGTACCCCCCTCTACCAGTTCTTTGCCGGAAGCAACCGTCTGTATTCGCAGGGTATTCCGCTCATGATCAGTCTCGTCATTTTTGGCGGCATGGGGATTACCCTCCTCCTCGTAACCAGGGACCAGTTGCTGATTCAGGTGGTCAATCTGGTCAGGAACCGGGGCAAAAAGTCCTAATCCTGGTCTCCGAGAACGGCGGATACTTCTTTCTCATGGTATCCGAACAGGGAAAAGAAGCCTATAACTGAAAACAATGCCGCTGCCGCCAGCACCAACCGGAGACCGCCGCTTTCAGGCTCCCGACCGAGAACTCCGTTCACGAACACGGTGAACAATGGAAACAGGAGTCCGGCGACAATCACACCGGTTTTTACAATGAGGGTATGAATCGCAAAATACATGCCTCCCCGCTGCTCACCGCTTTTACGCTCCGCGGCAACCACAAGATCCGCAACCAGGGCATTGGGTATAACGGTGAAAACCGCGTAAGGAATCGAGAGCATGAACGCGAGGAACATTCCCTGCGTCCAGGGGCTGACCGGATACAGTCCGGCGAATACTGACGCGACAAGCGCACTAATGAACAGGAGATAAGCGATAAAGAGCATTTTCCGTTTGCCCAGGCGTTTTACGAGCAGATATATGGGGAAAAACAATGCCAGGTTGGAAAAGAAAACCGTCAGCAACAGCAGGTTGGCTGATCGGGTATCCAGTCCGAGCAAGATGGTGACAAACCAGGAAAACCCGGCGATAACAAGCGCAGAGGCTATACGGAACATGCTGTCCGCGAGGAGATAGGAGCGGAAATGGTCGTCGCGGATTACAATTGCGAATGACTTGCCAAACGGTTCCCGAACCGGAGCATCGTCGGTATCCCCGGCATTGATCAGAAGCGGCGGAAGAAGAAGGAATACCGCCGAAACAAGCGCATACAGGCCAATGATCCCCCGGAAGGCTTCCGGCATGGTCAGTCCGGCGGTCCGCGCAAGCAGGTCGGTCAGGGTAAATATCCGGTTTCCCAAAAGGGTCGCAGTCGCGATGGCGATTGCCATCAGTATCGAAAGGGTCATGCGTTCACGGCGCGTCGGTCCGATGCGGGGAAGCATGGCAAGATAGGGTACGGCATACAGCGATAACAACACATAAAAAACCAGAATGATGAGAACAACGTACACGGAGTTCACGGTCGGATTGTCCGAGGGCGGGGTAAAAACAAGAAACGAGGCGCAGGCAACCGGAGCGCCCGCGAGAAGCATGAAGGTGTTTCTTCGCCCTCTGCGGAATCGCGAACGGTCCGAGAGCCATCCTGAAACCAGAGAGGCCCCCGCGTCCGTTATGCGACCGAGCGCTATCGCAAGACCCGCCACGGTAAAAAGGCCGAGTACGGCGTTTCGGTGAATGAGATCGGCGAATACCGGGGAACCGGCTGATACATAGTAGCTGAGAAAAAGATTCCCGGCGGCATACGCACAGAGCGTGAGCGCGAACTGCCCGAGTGCATACACCAGCTTTTTACCGAAACTCATTGTCATACACGGACCCTCCACTGCTTGTAGCGGTTTATGGTAGCGTATTTGCTTTACCCTGTCAAAGAAATTGCGTATAGTAGGTTTCTATGAACACGATGTATCAGCGAAGACGGGCCGACCTTGTTACCTGGATGGCCCGGAACAGCATATCAGTTGTTGTCCTTGAGGACACAGAGGGAAGACGGGAAAAAGCCGTCCGGTATTTCTCGGGTCATCCGGGAGATGCGTTGCTCATCATTACGATCACCGGACACGCGGTACTCTGTCCCTGGGACGAAAATCTCGCCGAACGGATGGCCGATGTTGATGTTGTTATACCTTATAGCGAATACGGTCGACATCCGGTAACAGCGGCGGCCGGGATCATTGAAAAAATCGGTGTTCCGGCGAATTCCCGCATAGAAATTCCGGCACATACCCCCTACCCTCTTTTTTTGCAGTATGCCGGAACACTCATGGATCATGTGGTTCTGTGCCGGGAAACCGGAGGGGTTTTTGCCGAAATTTCCCGGATGCGCTCAATCAAGGACGAATACGAGATTACGGCGACCGGTGCAGCCTGCGCCCTTTCCGACACCATTACCGGTCTTCTGGAAAAGCATATCGGATCGGGAAAAATAAAGACCGAGATTGACGCGGCCCTTTTCATCGAGCGGACGATTCGTGAAGCGGGAGGCGACGGAACCGGTTTTGAAACGCTCGCAGCCGGCAGCAGCCGGAGCTACGCCATTCATCCCGTTCCGGCCTATACCCATGCAAAAATCGGAACAGACGGTCTTTCCATCATCGATTTCGGCGTCATGATAGACGGGTACACGAGTGATACAACACTCACCATCGCAACCGGGAAACTTGATCCCGCACAGGAAAAACTCATAACCCTGGTGGAAAAAGCGTACGCGGCAGCACTTGCCCTGTACAAGCCGGGAGTTCCGACGCGGGAAGCGGCGCTTGCTGCGGACGGAGTATTCAAAAAAGCGAAAAAAAGCATGCCGCACGCGTTGGGTCACGGTATAGGGCTTGAACCTCATGAAGGTCCGGGAATACGCAACCGCGAGGACAATGAGTGGATATTCGAAAAGGGCATGGTGGTTACGCTTGAGCCGGGATTATATGATCCGGTGTACGGCGGCTGCCGGCTCGAGAACGACATTCTTATTACTGAAGACGGACACCGGGTCCTGACAAAATCCCGTATTATCCGCCTGTAAGCGCTCAGGATGCCGGCATTACCGCGAAACGGCTCTTGATCCGTTCCATACGATTTTTCATGGTTACTGCAAAACCCTGGTCCGGCAAGTCTTCAAGAAGCCGTTCAATGTAGTCGAAGGACTCCCATAGATTCCCGGACTTTTTCTGTATATAACCCTTCTCCTGCCTGATGCGGCGCACCATTGAAAGATCACGGATTCCCGGTTTTCCCGCGAGCCGGTCAATGAGGTATTCAAGCTGTACCCGTTCGTTGCTGAGCAGATAGTCGGCTAAGATGTCTTCCGGCAATGCCATGGTAATGGTCTTGAGATAACTGAAAAGCCGGAGCAGGCTGATTCCGGTCAGTTCTTCCAGAATTTCATCCAGACGGGGTGGAGTAAGTACCGGACGGCCGATGGGGAATCCATAAGGATTCGAATAGGATGGCGCACCAGCTTCTCCGTTCCCGGCAGCAATTTCTTCTGTAGTATCATCCTCGAGCTGTACTTCGTCCCGGGAGGTCAGGTCGGATTCAGGTTCGGGCTCGAGCACAAGTTCTACATCGTCATCTGCCGGAATTTCAGGTTCAACCGGGGCCGGTTCCGATTCCGGGGAGCGGGATGCCTGTTCATCAGCGGCCGGCTCAAACGGAGGACGGTTTTCATTCTCCACCGGTTCACGGGGAGGACGGGGTTCCTGAACAGCCGGTTCGTCGGGATACTGCGTTTCGTCTGCGGGAGGCTCACGGGGAGGCTGCGGCTCGGGGCTGGACCGAACCGGCGGTTCATACGGCGGTTCATACGGCGGTTCATACGGCGGTTCGTACGGCAGCGGGGGCGACGGCGGTTCCGGTACAGCCGGAGGGGCTATATCTTCCGGCTCGGCCGGAAGCACGTCGGTTTCTACGGAATCAAAGGGATCGTCATTCCCGAGGGTGAGGATATCATCCACGGGGGATTCCAGAGGTTCTTCAAACTGCACGAGATCTTCGAATCCGTTTTCAGTGTCTTCATCATCATCCAGAGCATCGGTGGCTACCAGCTCATCAAAGGGGATTTCGCTGTCATCAACGAGTTCCTCGTCCTCGTACAGGGTCAGCGGGTCCGTTTCTTCATCTACCGGAACAAATTCCTCATCTTCGCCGGCATCGGAGGTTTGCAGGGGATCGATGGAGAAACTGTCGTCCGGCAGGCTCCGGTCCCGGAGCAGCTCGAGGTTTTTCCCCAGAACACCGGGATTCATGGATCCGTACCGCTGTACCGCCTGTTCATACAGCTCCAGCGATTCCGAGAGTCTGGCGAGATCCTCTTCGGAGCCGCGGCTTCCCTGCAAATTGATGATTTCGTCGGCAAGCTGCACAGCCTCCGAATTCCGGCCGGTACGTTGGTAGAGCATACAGAGGGCAGCGCGGGCATCAATGTGTTCCGGCTGCCGGTCAAGCACCTCATGATATGTCTTTTCGGCAAGGTCCATGGTGCCCATGGTTTCATAGAGCTGTCCAAGGGAAATGCGGACATCCCAGTCCCGGGGCCGTTCGTTGAGATAGGCCAGCAGCTGTTCCTCGGCTTCGGGCAGTTTCCCGGACTGTACCAGCTGTTCGGCAAGGTCAATACGGAAATCAATTTCACCCGGGTCTATCGCCAGTATCCGGGCAAAACAGAGTTCAGCCTCTTCATTCTCGCCGAGTTGGGCATGCATCCGGCCCTTGAGGCGGAGCATGGTGATATTTTCAGGAACAAGTCGCTCAAGTTCACGGAAAATTGCGCGGTCTTCGGCGTAATCCTGGGTTTTAAGATAGAAACGCGCCAGGTGGAGCAGTATGTCGACATTTCCGGGGTTGTTTTCCCGAAGCGCGAGCAGTTCCGCAAGAGCATCGTCGGTATTACCCTGTTTCTCGAACAACTGCACCAGCGCCAGAACGGCGTGAACATTCGAACTGTCCGAATTGATCGCTTTGCGGAAATAGCTCTGAGCCTCGTCATCATGACCCTTTCTGGCCGCAATAGTTCCCATCTCGAGCAGGGCACGGGTTTCCCCGGGATCTACGGCGAGAATCCGGCGAAGCGTCGCAATACAATTTGCTTCGTCCTGTTGGCGGGAATAGAGGACGGCCAGGTCGCGAAGCGCATCAAGCCATCCCGGTTTGGTTTTGAGCGCCAGCGTGAACTCGGTAATGGCTTCCTGGGGCCGGTTGAGCTTGTCATAACTGTGCGCCATGTTGTAATGAATGAATGGATGATTCGGGTCAATCTGCAGCCCGCGCCGGTAGGCCTGGAGCGCCAGATCATGGCGGCCGCTGAGGGCATGAATGCTGCCAAGATGATTATATGCCAGAACATCGTCGGGTTTGTTGTCTATTACCTCGGCGAAACACCGGGCCGCGTCATCATACCGGCCCATCTGCTTGTAGGTGTTTCCAAGATTGTAGAGAACGGTGTCAAAATCCTTGCCCGTGCTCCGGGCTTCCTTGAGCGCGGCGATCGATTCTTCAAAACGTTCAAGGCGCCGGTAAATAATACCAAGGTTGTTGAGGATCTCGACATCGCCGGGAACGATTGCAGAAAGCTTCTTGAACACCGACAGTGCTTTTTCAAGATTGTCCGAACGGAGATACACAGCACCCAGCAAGGACAATACGTCGATCGAATCTTCGTTTTGACGCATGAGGTTGAGGAGAATTTTCTCAGCGTAGGTAAAATCCCGGGCAATCAGGGCGGAATTGGCCCGTTCAAGTATTACAGATGTTTGATCAGCCATCTGGAGTCTCCTCGGTTTTGGTCAGTTTCCACCAGAACCGTACACAGCAAGGGGACGGACTGATGCTTCGGCCGATTGTGGTCCCTGATGGGTTTTTCCGGCTGCATCATAGGCGGCAACAGAAAAATAGTATAGCACACCATTCTCCAAATTCTCAATTTTGGCCGAAAGGTTCTTGCCCGCGTCCAGGGGCGAACCGCTGCCGAGATACTCTCCGGAGCGGGTACCCCAATACACCAGGTATCCTGCGGTATCATGATCGATGGATGCAGGCCAGGAAAGTGTGACAAAGCCGTCTCCCGGTTCGGCCCGGAGACGGACCGGCGGCCATGGAGGCGTATCTTCACGGTATTTGAGTGAAATGGATGTAAGCACGGGAGTGGCGGCCGCTTCACCGTCGGGATACAGTTCAACCGCGACCTGAAAGTACCGGCCGGATACACCGGTAACCGGTTCTCCCGGACGAACCGGCTGCCATTCGGGCGAGGTGTCGGTCCAGCGGTAGAAATTCTCGCCGGCGCGGACAAAAAAGGCAGCGCCGGTCTCGCCCGGACGATCGATTTCCGCATCAAGCGATTCAAGAACCGACGCAGGGCCGCCGGAATCGAGGGGATTGGTTTCAAACCGCCCGCCGCGGACGGGGTAACGGTTCATGAGTTCATTACGGTTTTCTATGGTCACGCTCCCGGCGGGACTTCGCCGTATGCGGAATTCATCCAGAAGACCGGAAAACCGGGGAGCAATCTCGATTTCTGATACCGCTCCGAGTATCGCGGGATATACATCGCCTGATTCCCGCCCTCCGTGAGTAAGAAACCGGATAACTTCCGTCTCTCCATCGATACGGTATTCAAGAAGTCCGGTAACCGCGTCGTACGACAGCGCATGATGGGTCCATTCTCCGGGTACCAGATTACGCCTGCCGGAGAGCACCACATTGACCGGTTCACCGGCGAACGTGCTCCAGATATTGGAAAACGACCATTCAAGACGATTTTTCATGATTACCGAGCGGATGTACTGATACCGGGGGAGGCCGTCTCCGGTGCGTGAAGACCGCCACTGGAAAAGAATGCTTCCGTTCTCGGTTACCGCCGGGTACAGCCAGAATTCGATCGTAAACGATTTTGCCGCTCCGGGAGAACCGAAAAGTGACTCGGGACTGCCCCGGAGCACCAGTCCGGAATTATCCGTGTTGCACAATGCAGCGCCGCCATGCCGTGCCTGCGCGGTGCCCGCGGGAAGCAGATCATTGGAAACGAGCGCATAGTTTTCGGCTTCATCCCCAAATACGGTTCCGTCGAACGAAAGGTACAGATCGTCGGTGGCGGAGTCGCCGGACGAATCCAGGACAACCGCCTCATACCCGAGACGACCGCGCGCCCGGGCAAGATTCTGTTCCCGTGAAAAAGCCGTCCAGCCGGCAGGCCCGCCCAACAGCATGGTTTTCTCCTCCGGAACACCGGACAAGACCAATACAATGAGGAAAAACACCAGAAAAAACGATAATTTATTACTATACATAACGGTACTTATCAGAATATCGGCAGGATGGTATGATAAATCCAATGAAAGCGCAGGCGGAAAACAGGAAAAAACTCCATGAAATCGCGCGTTCTGCCCCGAAACAGAGCGGTGTGTACCTCTGGAAGGATGAAAACGGGGAGATACTCTACGTCGGAAAGGCAAAGTCCCTGAAAAACCGGCTTTTGTCATACTTTTCCTCCAATCGGGATGTAAAAACCGCGATCCTTGTTTCCCGCGCCTACTCACTGGACTATATCACCTGCGACAATGAATATGAAGCGCTTCTCCTCGAAAATACACTCATCAAACAGCATAGTCCGCGGTACAATATCAATCTCAAAGACGGGAAAACTTATCCGGTTATCAAGATAACCAACGAACCCTTTCCCCGAATCTACCGTACGCGAAGAATCCAGAAAGACGGAGCACGGTATTTCGGCCCCTTTCCGAACCTCAACGCAGCGGACAGTTTTCTGGACTTCGTAAAAAAATACTTCCGTCTGCGCCAGTGCCGGCGACTGATAAAACGAACGCAACCCTGCCTGTATTATCACATGGGTTTTTGCACAGCGCCCTGCTGCGCCCGACTAAGCGAGACGGACTACAAGAAGGAAGTCCGGAAGATAATCAGTCTGCTGGAGGGCTCGAAAGCGGCCCTCACGCGCCTCGAAAGAGCCATGAAAGCCGCAGCCGGTGAACACAAGTTCGAGCTCGCAGCTCAAATCCGCGACGGTATAACCGCGGTACAGGAACTGCACGGGCAAAATGCCGTTGTAGACATGGACAGCGAGGCCCGGGATTACATTGCCTGGGCAGCCGAAGGAGTCATGGTCACTTTTTCCGTACTCCGCATGCGGAACGGCCGACTTGTATCACGGGACCTCTATCGTGTCCGGAGCCTCAAGGACGAGGAAGAAATCCTTCCCGAGTTTCTCATGGCTTTTTACAACCGGCCGGAAGAAGTTCCTCCCCGGATCTTCGTCCCGACCGAACAGGGCCTTTCCCTGGCCGAGCGCTGGTTTTCCGACGTTCTCGGCTGTGAAACCCGTATTGAGACCGTCGCTATCAATGACGAAGGTGAAATACCACGCAGCGGTTCCGCCTCAACGACCGGAGAAACTGCAGAATCCCCCGGTGAAGCGGCAGCTCCGAAGCAAACGTACCGGTCAGGACGAGTCACCACCGAAAAGCGCCATGCCACGGCAATGGCCATGGCCCGCTTCAACGCCCGGGAAGATGCCGGAAGACGCCTGCGCGAACGCGGAGATTTCCCGGCTCTTGAGGAACTCCGCTCCCTCCTTGATCTTCAGCAGGTACCCTCCCGTATCGAAGGATTCGATATTGCCCATATTGGCGGGAGGCTCCCGGTAGCCAGTCTTGTTTCATTTTACAACGGCAATCCCGACCGGAAGAACTACCGCATATTCCGCCTGCGTACCACGGACGGTGTCATTGACGACTTCGCGTCCATGCGTGAAGCCGCAACCCGCCGGTATACCCGCCTGCTCAATGAGCAGGCGGAGCTTCCCGATCTTGTCGTGATAGACGGCGGTATCGGACAGGTAAACGCAGTGAAGGGTGTACTGGACGCCCTCGCGCTTGAAATTCCGATAATCGGTCTCGCCAAGCGGGACGAAGAACTGTACCTGCCCGGGAATTCGACTCCCCTGAGCCTGCCCCGCCGATCGGATGCACTGCGTCTGCTTCAGCGTGTCAGGGATGAAACCCACCGGTTTGCGACAACCCGGAACCAGCGGCTTCGTACCCGGGAAAACACCCGGCTCCTTTTCGAGGAACTTCCCGGAATCGGCCCAAAAAAAGCTGCCCTTCTTTTGAAAACCTATGGTACTGTTGCTATCATGATACGGAAGACCTCCGGTGCGGATGGTCCGGATGAAATCGCGTCCCTGCTGGGACTCTCCCGGGACCGTGCGGAAGCCATCCTCGCGGCGCTGCCGGCACTCGCCGCACAACAGGATGAACGTAAAAAAGTCCGTTCGGGAATTACCAAAAAATCTGACGTGACCGCGATGGCATCCCGGGCTCTCGGGACGCACGATGCGGCCGGCAAGGAGCAACAATCGTGATGAACAGTCTACTACCCCGTCGTATACATCTTTTGTATATTTTGATTACCCTCCTCACACTATCCTCCCTTTGCGGGGAGAGCGGTGCGATGCTCGGAAGAAAGGATGGAACGCTTGAACGGTTGTATCTGCAGACAATACAACAGGGGAAGATCCCCCCCACAACGGTACAGAGCATTTCAAAAGCCGAAGCCCGGTTTTACGGCTTGCTTTTCCCCGAAGACATCGATGATGCCGATGATACCGGCGACACCGCGACCTGGAACGGGTCCTTTTCAGTTCAACCATTCATGGTCGGATGGACCGGGCTCGATCCGGAACCCTGGGACGAGGGCTATCAGCGCAAACTTGCCGACTTTCCTTTGGCAAACCGGCTGACGCTCAACGAGCCTCTTCTGGCCGCCGGGCTTTCCTTCGGCTCCGGTTCATTTTTCGCCGAAGCATCAATAGACTTTTCAACCGATTCCCTTCTCCGCAGCGTGGAAGAAGACGGCATTCTGGGGTTCTGGCAACCCGGAGAATACTTTTCCTGGTGGATTTTTCCCAAACGAGCCTACGCGTCCTGGAGCGGAAACCATGTGACCATCGCCGCAGGCCGATTCCCCACCGGTATCGGCCTTGGCAAGGCCAATCTTTTTTTGAACGGCCAGGCATTCTGGTACGACCATCTCCAGTTTTCCTGGTGGTCAGAAAAGCTGCGGTTTTTCTCCCTGTGGGGAACGTCCTCCCCGCATCTGAATGAACAGGAATATGAAGTTCAGACAAATTTCGACCCGGGTAATACCGGAGAAAATTTCCTGGGATGGGATATCAACGATAATCATGACTACTCGAGCGGAATTTCTTCCGCTTTAAAGATGTTCACCTACCACCGTGTTGAGTTCAAACCGTTCCGCTGGCTCGGATTTGCCCTGAGCGAGATGCAGATGGTCGGCGGGAAAACACCCGACTTTTCGAACCTCATGCCCCTCATGATCTGGCACAACACCTACTCGTCGGGAACGACCAATGTCATGTCCATGGCGGATGTATGGGCGGTTCCACTGCCGGGGTTGCTTGTGTATGGAGAGTTCATCATGGACGACAGCCGTGCGCCGTCGGAAAGCAAAACGTCCAAACCCAATTGTTGGGGCTGGGAAGCAGGCGCAACCGCGGTATTGCCGATTGCACCGAAGGACTGGACGATTTCTGTCAATCTCGAGTACAGCCATGTTGACGAATGGACCTACGCCCGCTGGCAACCGTATCTGACCATGACCCAGCGTCAAATCCTTACCGGAGGACACCGCGGGCTGGATATCCCGCTCGGTCATCCGGAAGGAAATGATGTAACCCAGCTCGGCCTCACGGTAACCGCACTCGGCAGGGATGAACGCCGAATTGAATTCGGCTATACCTGGATAGCCAAGGGGCCCCTGTATCTTGGAAGAATCGAAGAAGTTACCCGGAACGGAGAAACATACCAGGTACCGGTGTACTACGACTTTGACGACTGGGCCGGAGCGGGTGAACTGAACCGCATTACCGGTTCAACGAAGAAGTACAGTCATGTATTCAATCTCAGATGCGTCTGGCCGGTTTGGAAGAACACCACGGTGGACGCGGAAATAGACTACCTTGTTATCCAGAACTACGCACACCGCGAAGGAAACACCCGGCACCAAACCGTGATCAAAACGGGAATCCAATGGAAGTACGACAGAAACAGGTAAAGAGGCGGAGGTTACTGGCGGCGGGACCGCGGGGGTGTGCCGGCTGTTTTCAGGATGCCGAGAATACCGGTATCGAGCAGAATGCGGTGCACTGCGGTTCCCGACGCACGCAGATCCCGGTCTGTTTCCGCCAGAAGCGCCAGCACCCGGGAAACCGCTGAAGCATCCCACACGTCGGCTGCACGGCGGTACTGGGAGAGGGCCCGTTTCCCCGAGAACCCGGCTTTTTTCAAGCCGAACTCGTCGTGAACGCCCCGCGAGGCAAGCCGGTGCCAGTCAGCGAGCCGGCGGAAACAATAGGTCACTCCGGCAATCACCTGAACCGGCGAAGAATCCTTTGAAAGGGATATTTTCTCAAGAATGGCGAGAGCGGCTTCTGCGTCACGATGGGTAAGCGCGTCGAACAGGGTAAACGCGTTTTCTTCACGGTTGTGGGATACGTGGGTTATGATATCGTCTTCCGTAATACCATGATCGTTATCAAAAAAAAGCATTAGCCGCGAACAGGCGGTCCGGAGCGCGTCGGTATTGTTTTCCACCGTCTCCAGGATCGCGGACACGGCTTCCGGTTCAATACGGTACCCTTCCTTCCGGAAAAAGGCGGTTATCCACTGTTCCTTGCGGTCGTCAAAAAGTTCCCAGAAAATACGCTTTCGTTCTTTTGCGACACAGGCTTCCACTTTTTTATCCACGCCGATTTCATCGGAAATGAGCACGAGATACACGTCGTCCCGGCCACAGGATTCCTCCGCCCAGGAAACAAGCTGGGAAATATCTTCTTTTTTCTTGATGAGCTCGGCATTGCGCAGGGTTACAAACCGCGCGGAGGAAAAAAGCGATCCGTTCTGGAGCAGGGAAACAAGCTCGCCGAAGGGCGTATCCCCCGCGTAGACCGTATGCATTTCCGGATCTCCATGCGTCTTTATTGCCTGAGCCTTGAGTTGTTGTACCGCCTCGTTGCGTTCACCAATTTCCGGACCGGTGAACAACCAGACGGGAGCTGCTGCTGCCATACACGGTTCCTTCCTGCGGCATTATAACCGCAAGCTGGCCTTTTTGTCGCCCCGTTTTTCAGATTCCGCCGGTTTTTCCGCAAGGCGATTCAGGTTCTCCGCGATAACCCCTGCTTCATCACCGCCTTTCGGCACGAGCCGGAAACTCCGGTTCCCCTCCACAAGCAAGCCGGAAAACTCCGCAGCCGAACCGAGCGGGGTTACCAGATGCATGACCAGAACATACCCGAGCAGGACCGCCATCATGACCGGCGGAAGACAGAACATGAAGAAGATCCACAATCCCAGATACGGCATGATGCGATCCAGGGCATTGATGACCCTGGACTCCTCGTATACGGTTCGAATCAGTGCATCCCGGGCAAACAATTGCGTGGGAATGAGCGATGAATATACACAGACATAGGTTTCATTGCTGTACCGTACAAGCTTGCCGTACCGGAGAACCCGATCGTCAGCATTGGGCGGGAAAAATCCGTCGCGGACCGTATACAACTCTTCACGGGGAAAGAAATAATCCATGTCGCCGGTTTCAATAACCGCTTCGTACCCGTACGGTGTCACGTTTGCGTCTTCACGATATACCTGACAGGCCGCGGCGTACGCGTCAACGACCCGCAGTTCATCCATCCAGTCGCGGCGTATCGCCCGCTGATTGACAATGGCAAGCCCATTAAAAAACCGGAAGGATACCCGTTCAATCGCCAGTTTTCGTTCATTCTGGTACAGGTCTGATATCTCTCGTGCGGCACGAAGCGCTTCGGGAACATCACCGTCAAACCCGCTTGATACGGCTATACCGGTAAACCGCCCGACAATGAGGGTTATGGAAAGAGACGTTACCGTAACAAGAACGGCAAGAAGCACGAAAATTTTCCGTCCGAAACGGCTTGATCTGCCGGTATGCCAGGTATGGGAAAAGAGCATGTAAAAGAATAAACACAGGAAAAGAATCAATGAAAGCGGCGCTACGACAAGAAGCAGGAAACCCCGCGGAGTCGAAAACATGGTAGGTGAAAAAAGACCGCTGATACTATTGTCCGCGAGCAAATACGAAGCAACAAGAACAAGCACAAAAAGGAACAGGAGAAAGGGAATACTGAATATCGTGGCGGGAATTACCCGCCGTAACTGGTTCAATCTTCCTCGAATTTGTTCTCAAACAGGAGGTCGAGCGCCTCAACGGCTTCTTTCTCGTCCGTCCCGTCGGCGCAAATGGTAAGCTGGGTGTTGTAACTGGCCGCCATGGTGATAATACCCATGATCGATTTCGCGTTGATCCGGGTATTGTCCCGCTCTATCAGTATTTCCGAAGCAAAACGGTTCGCGGTTTGCGCGATGAGCGCTGCAGGCCTGGCGTGTATTCCGGCGCGGTTCCTGATAGTCACTGTCTTGGTCGTCATTTAGCAAGTCCTCTAATAAGAATCATCGTCGCCGTAATATGGCGCGCGGGCAGCATCGGATTCAATCCACTTCAGGACATTCTGGTTGAATTCCTTCGCGGAGAAATACCCCATACTCTTGAGCCGTTCATTCATCGCGGCCGTTTCCAGAATAATGGGAACGTTCCGTCCGGGCTTAACCGGTATTTCAATCTTGGGAACCTGGACGCCGAGAATGTCCATGGTCAACTTTTCGGTCCCCAGGCGGTCATACACCTTGTTGGCATCCCATTCCTCCAGGGTCGCCACCAGCTGAACTTCCTTGCGCTCACGGATCGACCCGACTCCGTAAAGCTGGGTGATATTGATGATTCCGAGACCGCGTATTTCCATGTGGTGCCCGATAATCTTGTTGGCACCCTGCCCGATCAGTATATTACCGTTTACACAAGATATCTCGACAACATCATCCGCCACAAGGCGGTGTCCGCGCTCAATAAGCTCAAGTGCGGTTTCACTTTTCCCGACCCCGGAATCGCCGAGGATGAGAATCCCGAGACCGTACACTTCCACCAAAACCCCGTGAATTGAAATCTTGGGGGCGAATATATTGGACAAAATCCGCAAAAGCCGGGACGAAAACTCGCTCGAATCCAGCCCGGTTTGCAGTACGGCACATCCTGAGTTCTCCGCTATGGCAGAAAACTCGTCTGCCGGATCAAGATTATGAGTAAAAATGCAACACGGAAGCGGATACGTGAACATCTGCTCGATTGTTTCGAGTTTACCCTCGGTAACGAGCTTGTTCAAAAACGCCACTTCTCCACGACCGAACAGTTGTACCCGCTGATACGCGAACGAATCATAAAAACCCGAAAGCGCCAAACCGGGCCGGTTGAGATCTGGTATGGTTATTTCCCGCACCAAACCCCGCCGACCGCAAATACAGCGCAAATCAAGAGAGTCGTGTTCCTTGAGATTCAAGCCAAGCAGGTCGAGCACGGAAAACCGTTTAACAGCCATACCTGACTATATCCTTACGAATCCGTTATGTAAAGAGAAGGAACACAAACCCGCGTTTGCTTATTTTTTCTCCTGAATCTTGTCCTTTTCTTTCTTGATTTTCTGATCGAGCACATCGACCATCTTGTTCAACCCCGGTTCAAAGGAGAAGTCCTCGGTTGATACGTGAGCAACATCCCCCCAGCGAAAATTCACCGTGCATTCATAGGAAAATTTCTTGTCGTATTTTATATTTAGCAGAACATCCGTGATCAGATCCTCGGCAAAGCGGATCCGCTCAAGTTTCTTGTCCACGAACTCTTTTTGATCCTCATCCATGGAAAATTTGACTGCCTGTACGTTGATATTCATTGATGAACCTCCCTGAAAGATGTAGGGCACCGCAACAGCGATACCTTCTCTAATAATAATATGGAATTGATTATCTTTCAAATGACGAAGCAATGGAAAGCTCGGCCCGGTACTTGGCGACCGTTCTGCGGGCTATATGAATACCGCGTGTCTTGAGCTGTTCCGTGATTTTCTGGTCGGAAAGAGCTGTTTCCGAACTCTCGATGAGCTCCCGTATTACCTCTTTGACACCCTGCTTGGAAAAACGTCCCGAAGTATACCCGCCCGCCTGATCAGGAGTCCGCGAGCCGGTTCGCGGCGGAGAGCCCACCCGGTTACTGAAAAAGTACCGTATTTCGAATGTACCCCATTCACACTGGAGATACTTCCCGTTCGCCGCGCGTGAAACCGTTGCCTCATGCATACCGATTTCTTCGGCGACATCCTTCATGCGCAAGGGCATGAGGCGAGTCGGACCATGCATGAAAAACTCGCGCTGAAATACGACAAGCGCCCGTACCAGCTTGAGCAGGGTGAGATTTCGGCGTTCGATAGTGCCCAAAAACCAGCGTGCTTCCTTAACCGCCTCCCGGGCGAAGTCTCTGGCGGAATCATCTACCTGTTCTTCCAGTTCCATGAAAAATGGTGAAATACCCAGAACAGGAACCTCTTCCTCGTTGATTACAACCGAATACCCCTCCTCGCTCCTGTTTACGAACACGTCGGGGACAATGTATGTTTCCGGAGAACTGTCGAAAATCCGCCCGGGGAAAGGATCGAGCATCCTGATAATGTCGAACACCTCTTCCGCGCCCTCAAGGTCGAGGGTAAACCCGGCATCCGGTTCCTTGGCGAGTCCCTTCACCAACGCATCGGGACGGCCTTTCTCCAGAAGATGAAAATACTTATCAAGTATGTGAATGGTTGTCTCAAGACCGGGATCGGTTTTCCCTGCGGTATACCGGTCCCGGAGAACCATTGCCTGCACAAGCAGACTCTCGTGGAAGTCCCGTACCGCGCAACCGACCGGTTCAAGACGGCGGACCGTATCGAGTGCCTTGTGCAGCACCGCGGGATCATCGGCTCCGGACAGTTCTTCAGGGGGGACCCGGTGGAATCCATCGGGATCAAGATTCTGGACAACCAGTTCCGCAAGGGCACGTACGCGAGGTTCCAGAACGAGCTCGCCTAGCTGTTCGAGCAGGTGTTCCTGCAGCGTTTCCTCACGTGAAAGCGCTCCCTCGATATAGTCCCGGTGCGCATCGCTTTCATCATCATTACTACGTACGGTAGATACCGAAATTCGGGATGCTGGTTCCCGCTGAGACCATGGAATGGATTCGAACGGATCCGATACAACTTCAAGGGCGGGATTTTTCTCAACTTCTTCCAGTATGCGTTCCCGAAGATCGGCAAACGGCATTGCCATCAGCTTGATTGACTGAACAAGCTGGGGACTCAGGGAGAGGCGCTGTTGCTGTGAAAGTATCAGTTTTTGCCCTTGCATAACCACCTTCAAGATACGGTACCAGCGGGTGTAGGTCAAGATTGTGAACCCCGCCGGAGTACGCTGGCGAGCCCGCACCAATACCACGGGGCTCTTGTTCCCCGGAGCATATTTCGCTACTATGCTGATCATGAATTACACTGAAACATTACACACACATGCACTTGCCGTACCGGAAGTTCTTCTTCCGAAGCAGTCAATAGATCTGACCAAATGGGCCGTGGTTGCCTGCGATCAATATACTCAGGACCGGGAGTACTGGAGCCGGGTCGAATCCCTGACAGCGGGAAGTCCGTCTACCGTATCACTTATTTTTCCCGAAGTATATCTGGAAGATTCCGGGCGTTCCGAACGGATTGCGGCAATCCATGCGGCAGAAGACGCGCGGTTCCGATTGGCGGCCGAACAGCACCAGGGCCTGGTCCAGCGGATGCGGCCCGGTGTTGGCGAGGTTCCCGCCGTTGTAGCCTTGCAGCGTCTGCCAGTCCCAGCGCCGGCTGAACCCGTTAAAGCCGATCGAGATCTGCACCAGCCGGCCCAGCACGCCGGAGCGGATGACCTTCTGCACCTGGAGGAAGTAGGGGGCGAACCGGGACTGCTGGAAAATGGCCAAGATCCGCTTCGCCTTCTTCGAGGCGGCGATCATCTGGTCCACCTGCTTGACCGTTGCCGCCAGCGGTTTCTCGCACAGCACGTTGTGGCCGGCCTTGAGCAGGGCCAGGGTGATGGGCGCGTGCAGGTGGCTGAAGGTCGAGTTGACGACCAAGTCCAGGTCGCGGCGCTTCAGCAGGGCCCGATAGTCGGCGAACGTCTCGCACCTGTACTCGGCCTGCGCCCGCTCGCGGCGGTCGGGCAGTTCGTCCACGGCGGCGACGATCCGGAAGCGCGGGTCGGTTTTCAGATACACGCCGTGGATGTCCCGGCCGCTGCGGCCTTGTCCGACGAGGGCGACGCGAAGGGGGTTCATGGATGGGCCTTTCTGTTGAAGCGACGGAAGCCGGTTGCTCGCGGCCGGGCAGTCGCGAATAAAGCATGTCCGGCCGGTGCATGCAAGCCGGAAACAGCAGCCGGCCCGGTCACCTGTTGGCCGCCCCTCCGCGCCGCGGCCGCGATGCGTCAGCGGACTGGGCGGGGCGGCGGAGACCCACCCCCCCGATACGCGTACCCCTCGCGAGAGGGGAGCCGGATTTTCCCTGGTCCCCTCTTGGGAGGGGTGCCCGGAGGGCGGGGGCCGGTTAGGGGCAGGCCCGCGCCGCGGATCGCGTCTGCGGAAGGGACGGGCTAT
>ENA-UOUL01000245-UOUL01000245.1-bioreactor-metagenome-genome-assembly--contig:-NODE-245-length-94698-cov-12.175194_pt1 | contig 94698 bp, 96 predicted proteins | sample MGYA00249838_ERZ747220 | MGnify/ENA primary metagenome ERZ747220 (study PRJEB28778, sample SAMN05720191) | bioreactor metagenome | isolation source: Anaerobic biogas reactor | place: USA:Washington... | reverse complement strand
TTTGTCGGCGTTAATTTGACTATTTTTCGCTATACGTTTGCTGTCTTTGGTAATTAGTTCAATATCTTCCGTAATTAGTTCAATATCTTCTTTGATCAGTTTTAGATCTTCAGCAGGTAGTTTAATATCCTCACTGTCAGCTTCAATTTCCTGTAGAAGTGAATGGTAGTCATCAGTGATTTTACTCCATAAATAATTCTTTTTCACGCGATAATATACGTTATTCTTAAGATCAAGGTAATTTTCACTGTATCGGTACACTAATTTTATCTTTCTAGATAGTTCTGTTTCGTTAGCAAAATAAACTGCTGATTTTCCACATACTTCACTGTTGAACTGGTTATCATGTGCTATTATTATATTACGAGAAATTGCAGCTTCCAAAAGCGAAGGATTGGTTCCTCCTACTGAATGACCATGTATATATGCAGTGCAGTTCTGTCGGAGCATATTTAACAGATCTTGATCATAGACCGAGCCCAAAAAAATAACTCCAGGGTGGACACAATTTTCTGCCAATGATTCAATCTGCTTTTTGTAAACTTTGCTGGTGAAATCACCTACAATTACAAGGGGAACATTAATTTCGGCCTTGCTGAAGCCATCCACTATGGTGTGAATGTTATTTTCCGGTTCAAGCCGAGCCACAACCAGAAAATATTTTCCCGGAATGATATCCTGGGTTGTGTAATTTTCAAGCCTTTTGAGGACTTGTCCACTCCAAGAGATTCGCTCTGGAGGGTTAATTCCATAGGAAAGATAGACAGTTTTATCCCAGTATTTTTTGTCCACATAGTTTTTCATGGCCTCAGCGTCAGCTATCACCTTATCTGCAAACTTGGTGGCTAAATCGTGATTTAATTTAAGAAGCCATCTTTCAAATCTGTTAAATTTACTTCTTTCCCACATCACACCATCTATATTTACCATGACTGTTGTTTTCCTGTTAAGAAGCTTGGGAATGAAAAGAAACATTCCCACTTCGATTCCGAGGAAGTAGATCATTTCGTTACTTCTACTAAGTTTAAGCAGGAAGTAAATATCCGAAATATTTTCGTAAAACTTTCTTAGTAGATAATTTTTAGGTGGTTTAATGGGGAAATATTCCAGTTTTGAACCTTTAAAACTATTTTCACGGGAATCTTCAGGTTTATACTCGCAACTGACGGTTATATCATATCCTTTTTCCACCAGATTTTCGGTAAGTCCATGGGCAAAGGTTTCAAAACCTCCGTAATTGGCTGGTATACCTCGACTTCCTATAATAGCAATTTTCATTTCAAGCTCCCCTCCTCATCTTCAGCCAATTAGAAAACAATCTCATGAATATTTTAACTCCATCGTTCACTGAATTTAACTTAGGGGCATCCAATCGACTTTTATAGTTGATGGGAACTTCTAGAACTCTGAAATTATTTTTAGACACCTTGGAAAACATTTCAGCTTCTATGTCAAATCCATCAGAATCTATCCCATCCCGCAATAGTTGTTCAATCACACTCTTTTTGAATGCCCAGTAACCCGTACATACATCGGAAACATTGGAGTAGAGTAAACTAGCAAAAAAACTGAGTAGATGGTTTCCTAATAAATTAAATCGACTGATGGAACCTTCTTCGCGTTTACCTCGCAGTCTAGAGCCTAAAACCACATCGGCTTCGTCTTCCATGAGAGGTTTTAATAGTTTCTGAGCATCTTTAGGATCATATGTGTTATCCGCATCCAACATAACTGCGAATTCAGATTTAATATTTTCAAAACCAGTTTTCACTGCAAATCCTTTGCCTTGTTTATGTTCTTTGAGAACGTTGGCTCCAGACTTTTTAGCAATCTCAGCTGTTCTGTCATTGGAATTATTATCAATAACCAGGACTCTAGATTCACGACATTTTCGCACGTTCCTTAGTAAGGTACCAATTGATTCTTCTTCGTTATAAGCGGGTAGTAAAAAGGTAACGTGCTTCATAGAATGAGTATAATCTTTGTTCAGAACTTCACTCACAGTTAATCGGCTGTTGTTTCTATGAGCATACTCTTCAATATCTTTAACAAAATTAATAGATTGAATAGGCTGATTATCCTTAATATTTTCTATGTTCATCGATCCCCCCCCAAGAAGATACTGTTTTCTATTCTATAACTCTAGTCTTAAATACTTTCGCTATGAATATTTCCATCATACGATAACATTGTCAATCACAAAATTTATTGCCAAATTCCGGCGAATATCTTCTACATTTACAAAATTGACATTAATTTTGAGATAAATTTTTTTTGCTAATTCTTAGATGGAGTAAAGAGTAACGTTATCAAGATGACGAGGTCACCTAATTGGGCAAGATAGGGGTCAATATGATCAGTATTAAATTTTTACTATGATGAGACTAGATTTAGATCGCAACTACCTGAATAAAGGTTTACTTAGAACCATTAGGATACAATTTGTCCCAGAATTGTTAGATAAACAGCCCATAAAAGGCGTATTTTTTAATTTTTTTCATCATTAACCTTATAAAAGAAAGATAGATATGTCAATATGTGGATTAGCCGGCATGGTGTAATAGCATTGTTGAATTCCGATTTTCAAAATTTCCATCTTCGAGGGTGATAGATGATGGTTGATTAATAATTTCCAAATATTTAAAGCGTAATAATCCAAAAATAATTGCCGAAAAAGATGAATTTGTTACATAACGATTGACATTTACATTAATTGGGTTAAATAGTAATCAAATTAATCTAAATCATAACATTTATATTGATTTATAATGATAAATATTTTATAATCAAATAAGTAGGGGTATTTTATGTTAACTTCAGTCCAGAAGGAAATCCTGCAAAGTCTTACTAATTTATACCGCAAAGCCGATGGTAAGTCCATTAAGGGAGAAGAAATAGCAGAGGTAATGAATCGTAACCCTGGTACTATTCGTAATCAGATGCAATCCCTTAGAAGTTTAGGTTTAGTTAAAGGAGTTCCTGGTCCACGTGGAGGATACAAACCTACTGTAAAGGCATATCAAACCCTTAATATTGATGAATCAGATAAACAAACTCTAGTTCCCATTTATAAGGATGGGAAAAAACTTAAAGATCTTTCTGTAACCAAGATCGAGTTCACCAGCATCACCCATCCCGGGGAATGTGAAGCAGCTATTAAGGCAGTGGGTAATATAAAACACTTAGATTTAGGAGATAAGGTTCGTATTGGCCCCACTCCTGTAAACAAACTGGTGGTAGATGGTGAAGTGGTGGGTAGAGATGATATGGATAACATCCTACTTCTGGACACCACTGCCATAAGGAGCATACCTAAAAAAAAGGTTATAGAAGTTGCAACGAAAAAATTAACTACACTCGATATATCAAAACAGATCCGAGAAGCTGCTTTGTTACTTTCGGAACGGGAAATTGAGGGTGCTCCGGTTAATAGGGATGGAGAGATAGTGGGAATGTTGACGCTCAGTGACATCTCCCAAGCCCTGGCTGAAGGTAAAGAGGATCTTAAAGTAGCTGATATTATGTCCACTGACATTATCACTGTAGAAGAAGAGGTTATGATTGCTGAAGCAATTGAAATCATGAACCGAAACCACATTGGCAGGCTTATTGTAGTAGATGAGAATGGTAAATCCCTTGGAATAGTCACTCGCACTGATCTTCTGGACAAGATTGCCGGAATAAAATAGAATATATTTTTCATGTAATTAATTACTCAAATATTTTTATCAAGGAGTAATAATACTTCTGATTTTAAACAGCCCATTTGAGGTCGTGATTTAATTTGAAAGTTCAACAAATGATTATTAGGGAAGGAATGAGTATAAATGAACTTCTGGAGGAGATGGGGAAGGCAGGGGTTTTAGGAGCGGGACGCATTCACCGTGCCACAAAGTTAATGGCTGAAGTCATGGCTGATGAAGATACAATTGTTTTCTTAAGTGTAGCTGGACCGATGGTGCCTGGAGGTCTTCGCAAGATAATAAGGGATCTGATTAAGGATGGGTATGTTCAAGCATTAATAAGCAGCGGAGCCAACATTACCCACGACCTTTTGGAGGCCTTTGATGGGGCGCATTACCGGGGATTAGATCATGATGATGAACAGCTCTGTGACATGGGTATAGGCCGAATAGGAGATATATATACCAGTTCTGAGGATTTTGAGTCTTTTGAAAGAAGGATAGCCCCCATAATTTCCACCATCTCCCAGGAGAAAAATCACCTCACCATCCAGGAGTTCATTAAGAAAATTGGACTAATCCTATCTGATGATGAATCAATAATACGCACCGCGGCCCTAATGGATGTTCCCGTTTATGCCCCGGGAATTGTGGATAGTATGTTGGGTTTGCAACTCTGGATGTACACCCAGGAGAATTCACTCCAACTGGATGCAGTGGGAGATATGCACCTACTATCTGACCAAGTATTTGAATCGAAAAAGATAGCCACCATAATTCTGGGGGGAGGATTACCGAAACACTATGCTCTAGCCTCAAATCTAATAAAAGGTGGTGTGGATGCAGCTATTCAGATTACCATGGATCGTAGTGAAACTGGAAGTTTAGGCGGTGCTCCTTTAGAGGAGGCAAAATCCTGGGCCAAGGCTAGGGCAGGATCCAATCTGGTAACGGTTATTGGTGATGCTACCATCATATTCCCACTCATGGTAGCCGGTGCAAGGGAAATTATGTAAAGAATCAAAAAAATGGATCCCCCGTGATCTTTAAAAAGATAAGATGTTAATTGAGGCTATTTTTTATCCGCTGGCTGGATTTTTCATGAAAATTTCTGATGATGCCCTGGATGAGAAGAAAAACATGGGATTAGCGGTTTTTTCCGGTTTAATATGTGTACTGGCCATAGGCTACTTGTCAGTTAACAGCAGTGATGCTGCCACCATATTCATTGGAATAATGGTGGGCACATTTTTGTCAGGGAAGGTTGATCGGCTGGCACACATCATCACCCTGATCATATTCCTTTCCATCCTGGTTATATTTGGAATCCCTCCACTGGGAATCATTGCCCTACTGATATGTACTATCGCAGCATATCTAGATGAAATGGGAAACGATTCTTCATGGTTGAAAAGTAAAAAGAAACTTAATATCTTTTTTAAATATCGATTAGCCCTTAAGTTAGCGGTACTTTTCCTGGCCATGGGTGGATTAATTCAATACCTACATCCTGAATACTCGGGAATTATTCTTTTCCAGCCGGAAACGTTCATCTACTTCCTTCTTTTCGATTTGGCCTATGAAGTGGCTGGTCTACTTTTCAATACTATCTATGAAGGACTCAATGGCAAATTCGGGATCTTCGGATAGGTAAACGCTGCGCCCAATGATGAGTGCATCTGCAAAATCTAAAGTATCTTTTGGATTTCCTCCCTGGGCTCCCACTCCAGGAGATATGAGGAAAGAGCCTGATCCAATGATTCTTCTAATTTTTTCCAAGCGATCCAGCCTTGTTGATGGTCCCACAAAATTCCTGATACCTAATTTAACACCCATCCTTGCTATTTCTAGTGATACAGGCTTTATAAACTTCAAAGCGCCGGGATGTGACATTTCGGTTAATAAAAATACTTCCCCCCCATTTTTATGTGCAGAATCCATGCAAGCTTGGGCACTGTCCGCCCCCACGAAACCGTGAACAATAACAGCATCAGCACCAGCTTGGAAAGTTAAATCAACTATTTTACGGTTAGTTTCAGGAATATCGGCCACTTTAAAATCTGCAATAACCTGGCAACTAAATTCGTTTTTAATGGTGGAAATGGAATCCAGCCCCTGTCCTAAAACCAGGGGGTATCCTATTTTAACTGTGTTTATTTCTTTTTTAACAGCATCCACCACTTCTATGGCTTTTTCCAAGTCCGGGAGGTCTAGAGCAACTATGATTCTATTTCTAACATCCATGTTCTTACTTGTTCACAAGATTTAATATGATTTTTGAAATCCGGATGAACTTAGAAGAACATATTATGAGATGGTCACCTAAAAATTTTGGTGGAAATAATCTTTATTAAATCTACAAACCAAAATAACAAGTTTTTTTTAAAAAATCCACTTATCTTCACACAAAGTATATACGTGGCGAAATTTATACGTTAAGTTAAGCCATTTGTCATGGCTAATTTGGAAAGTGATTTAATATGTTTAGAGATGAATACGGTAGTAAAGGTAATTCTGCTCCTATTAATGAAGGAGAAGAATATGATGTTAAAATTGAGGACACTGGTAGGGACGGTGACGGGATCACTCGTATAGAAGGTTTTGTGATATTCGTTTCTGGTGCCAAGGTTGGCGATGAAGTTAAAATTAGGATTAACTCTGTCAGAAGGAACTTCGGTTTTGCCGAAGTAGTGGAATAGGTTTATTCCACAATTTATTTTTTTTGCATCTTTTTTAGAAAATATCAGAACTATCCTATATTTGTTTATTTTTAATTTAATTGCTGATCAAAATTTCAACGAAAATTTCCAGTGGATATCTGATGAAGGATGACGAAACTAATCATCCGAGAAACCAGAAATACTTAATTATTTTAATGAGTTTAAACTGTTTATAGGTACAAGAAAAACTTGTAGAAGAGAGATTACATCTATAAGCTCTCTTCAAGGTTCTTACGTAACGATCATTTTAGAAAAACTTACTGTCTGCCAAAATACTCATTCCATTTATCCTCACCGAAAAGGGCTATGAATTTTTCCTTATCCTCCTCTGAGTATTGGAAAGCGTCGGGCCTTTTATAACTTTGTGTGGCATAAATTTCCTCTGCTTCACGTATTAAATCAGGCTCTGGCTTTGTAAAGGGCTTGCAATAGGGGTGGGCTTTTTTAATAAGTTCCAATGTTTGGTCTGAATACCATATCTGTTTAGCATCATATGCAGTCAGGAAAGTTTCATGATCAAATATATCATCCCAAGACATCTGGAAATATTCCATAAAGACCTTTTCCCTTGCTTTAAGGATGCCTGGGTTGCATTCCTGTGTACGTTTAATATTATGCATAGTATAAGTGATGCCTCTCCTAGACATCCATCGTTCATCCCGGGGCGCGAAACTGCCGAAAGAATCGAGCCAGTCATATACATTTTCAATCATTTTCTCCCATAAACGTGATATGATGTGCCACCGGTTAATCAGGGGAGTGTACTTCCATTCAATTTTTTGACGTTCCAGTCCAAATTGGAAGCTGTCAACCACGTTAAAGGGTGTCTGGGAGGCCAGTTGGTCGTGCATTTTTAGGATCTTCTCATGTTTTTCCACTTCCAAGGGCAAGTGCATGAACTCACAAAACAACTTTTCAGAAAGTATAGCGTCCCTCACAACCATGTCACCTTGTAAAGTCTGATTAAGACCTTGTTCTTCTGCTATTCTCAGGAATACTGGGTAGGATACCCCTGACTTTCCAACTTCAATTAGTTCTTCAAGGGGAGCTTTGAGTTTTTCATAATGGGGATTGCCTTTTAAATTTTCAATGGCATGTTCATAAGCTTCTATGGTTTTTTCCATGAGTAGTTCATCACCACCATCTCCAGAATATTCACCTTTAACAAGGGCAGTCATAGTCTCTGTGTAAGCATTACTAAAATCCATGAAAAGGTTTTCTGTGGTTAGCTTTGCTGTAAATTCCGATACGTCGTTAGTTTCAAGAGCCAATTTTTCCATCCTATCCATGGTTTCACGCATAACTTGGAAAGATTCCCCCTCGGCCCCTTTGTCTTCCAACTCTTGGAACATTTTCCGAAATGTACCCAGAATTGAATCAGCCATTGCCTTATCCACTGGCATCTTAAATCCCCCTGTAAGTTTTAAACTGAGTTATCCTCTTTTTCAATATTTCATCTGGTATTGGGATTATTCTTCTGTGCCTTTCCTCCCAGATGAGGCTAGCGTTGTATTGCCAGTTAGGATCCCAATTCCGAGCATTGGGAACAAATGATTCATTCCAATCTTTAATCCCGTCATTAATCATTTCCTGAGGTCTTTCATGATTTATTTCCTTTTTCCATTCATCAGGCACTTCTGCCGTCTGGTAAACTTCTATTTCTTCCAGCATCATAAGATCGTTGTAGATTTCTTGAGTGAACAGATCCACAATGATCTCAATATTAACCTCACTTTCAATATCATTAACCATTTTAATTAGTTCTAAATCAGTTTTTACAGAATCTACGGCATCAAGAATCCTTAGGGGTGCATGAAGTTTTATTTCTTCCTTCAGCTCTTCATAAAATTTTTTCCGTGCAGTTTCCTGATCTTTTACCAGGGCAATGGCATTTTTAACTGCGAGATTTTCTGACTCCACCTTCTGCCCAAATTCTTCAAGGTCAGTTGAATTAGCTATGGCCTCATATAAGGCTTTTTCTGACTGGTAAGAATTGGCATACAACGGATTATTTTCGAATTTTTTTAATCTGGACTGGTAATATTCCACATATTCTTGCTGTCTTTGGTCCAATTAAATCCCTCTAATTGTATCAATTATAGATTTACAATGGTACTATAGGTTTATAGTTTTAATGATTGGTTTTTTTATTATCCCCTTGAGTTTTTATTACTACTTGATTGGGAGCATTGTATGATAATGATTTTCTAATCTATTAACCAGATAATCCATGACTTAATCATCTAAATCAGGCATCTTATAATTTAATTAAATAAACAGTTTTACGAGGTATTCGACTCAAAAATACTGTAATGATACACTCAATTCAAGTTAATGTGATCTTTTTTCAAATTTAATGGAAACATTTATATACTTTCCAATCTTACCCTAAAATGAAAATTGTCCCTGTGATGGGAAAGGTATGCCATATAGGATGGTATGCTGAATAAGTTGAATGAAGAAAATCGTTTTTATAAGTGGAAGGAGTGTTTAAATGCATATAATGGAAGGATTTTTACCATGGCAATGGTGTCTATTTTGGTATTTAATAGCAATACCTGTTGTGGTTTATGGTATTACACGGATTAAAAAAATAACTGACAAAAATCCAGAAACTAAGCCACTGTTAGCTGTATCTGGTGCGTTTATGTTTGTATTATCTTCTTTGAAACTCCCTTCTGTAACAGGGAGTTGTTCACATCCTACTGGTAATGGTTTAGGAGCGGTATTATTTGGTCCAGCAGTTGCCAGTGTTTTAGCGACAATCGTTCTTATTTTTCAAGCAATACTTTTGGCGCATGGTGGAATAACCACACTTGGTGCTAACATATTTTCCATGGGTATAGTAGGTCCAGTAGCGGCGTGGCTGGTGTACAAAGGTATTAAGAAGATTGGCTGGGGTTCTTCAATAGGAATCTTCTTTGCTGCACTCTTGGGTGATTGGTTAACATACGTGACCACAGCAACACAGCTATCACTGGCCTTTCCCATACCCACGTTTGGAGAAGCTTTCATCAAATTCATGGTAATATTTGCCTACACTCAGGTACCCCTAGCAATAGTTGAGGGTCTTCTTACCGTGGTCATATTTGAGTACATCATGCAGTTAAGACCAGACATTTTAAGAAAATTAAGAGTCATAGGCTCAGAAAAAGCACAAGATAGTCCCGAAAAAGTATCAGAGGTGGTTTAAATGGATAAAAAACCCCTGGTTTTACTAGCTTTGGTTGCAATAATTGTAATCATTCCCTTAACCCTCTACAATGGCTTGGGAGAAGATGAAGGTTTCTTCGGCGGCGCAGATGGTGCGGCTGGTGAAGCGATAGAAGAAACCGGTTATGAACCATGGTTCAATTCATTCTGGGAACCTCCAAGTGGTGAAATTGAAAGTCTTTTGTTTGCATTGCAAGCAGCTATCGGAGCAATTATAATAGGCTACGTTTTAGGATACTATAAAGGCCAAGATAGTGAAAGAAATAAAGAAGAAAATAAAAAAAATGGAAAAAGGATGTAATATTGGAATAGGCTGATGTTCCAATTTGCTATGAAGAGATAACGGACTGGGGATCAAATGTTTGAAAACACATTGGATAACTATGCTCACTCCAATAACCTTACAAATCTGAACCCGTATTTTAAGATTTTACTTGGAATTTCCACTATGATCGTGAGTTTAGTATCCACTTCCCCAGTGATACCTATAGTCATAGCACTTTTCATGTCAATCCTCATTATATTTAAGGCTAAGATTTCTTGGAATTTTTATTTAAAATTCTTCTTCATTCCATTTGGCTTCGGATTGTTAACTTTCTTTTTCATGGCTGTATTTTTTGGAGTAGGCTCCCCCATCCTAGAACTAGGATTATTTAATCTTACTGTGACTGTAGATGGCTTCAATCTCGGATTTCTTGTTTTTACCAGAATGTTAGGTGGCTTCACTTGTCTAGCATTCATTGCCCTTACCACGCCCATGACAGAACTTTTTTCAGTACTGGAACTAGTTAAAATTCCTAAAATTCTTTTGGAACTGGCAATGCTCATGTACCGCTACATTTTCGTATTACTGGACGAGGCAATTAACATGTATCATACCCAGGAAACACGTCTGGGCTATTCTTCACTTAAAAAATCTATTAAATCCATGGGCATGCTGGGCAGTAACCTCTTCATAAGAACATGGCTTAAAGGGGAACAAACATACATCGCCATGGAATCAAGGTGTTATGATGGTTCTATCAAAACCTTAAAGAAAAATGAAGATATAAAAGATATAGGAACCCGTAACTTGGCGGGTTTGATTTTGTTTGAAATAATACTTGTTCTTGGAGTATATTTTACCGGAAACTATGGTGTTCTTATTTTATAATTTACAATCCCCATATAGAATAATCTAAGGATTAGGCCATTAAATCAGTATCTTCTGGTTGTAGATATAAATCCATTACAGTTAGATTAAACTAAATATAAAAGGCAGTCCGGACTACTATAAAGAAGATAGCATGAACGTTATTGAAACCAGAGATATCACATATCGATATCCGGATGGAACGCAAGCCCTGGAAAAGGTGAACTTTAAGGCTCCGAAGGGTAAGATGGTGGCACTTTTGGGTCCGAATGGGGCTGGAAAATCAACTCTATTTTTACACTTCAATGGGATTCTGCGACCCACATCTGGTGAGGTACTGGTGGAAGAAAATCTACTTGGTTATAAAAAAAATGATCTGATGAAAGTCAGACAAAAAGTGGGAATAGTCTTCCAGAATCCTGATGACCAACTATTTGCTCCTACTGTTATTGAAGATGTAGCCTTCGGTCCCATGAACATGGATCTGGGCACTGAAGAAGTAGAAAAAAGAGTTAAAGATGCTCTGGAGAAAGTGGGTATGACTGGCTTTGAGAAGAAACCACCCCATCATCTCAGTGGAGGCCAGAAAAAACGGGTGGCTATTGCTGGTATATTGGCTATGCAACCGGAGATAATGGTTCTTGATGAACCCACCAGTGGGCTGGATCCTAAGGGGGCCTCCCAGATATTGCGCATATTGTACCAGCTCAACCAGGAGGGTATGAGTATAGTTATATCCACCCATGATGTGGATCTGGTGCCATTGTATGCATCCCAGGTGTATATCATAAGCGAAGGCAGGATAATTAAGGAAGGAACGCCTCAAGAAGTATTTTCTGATGTTAAAACCATCAGGGGGGCTAATTTAAGATTACCACGTATTGCACATCTTATGGAAATTCTGGGAAAGGAGGATGATCTTCCCTTTGAAAAACCATACCCCCTAACTATCGGGGAGGCCAGAAGGAAAATACTGGATAGCTTCGGATATTAGCAATTACTGTTTGCGTTTGAATAATAGAAGATAAATTTACAATTAAAAACTTGTTTTGGAGTTTTATGAGCACAATATCCATATCCCAATGTTCTACTTACGATTTAGGAAAGGTTAAAAGGGCTGTTAATAGCTTAACTGATTCATTAGGAGGTCTTGACTCATTTTTAGACAGGGGAGATGTTGTACTGCTCAAACCCAACCTTTTACAGGCACGTCCCCCTGAAGACATGGTCACCACCCACCCCCATGTCTTGGAAGCAATAATCATGGCTGTGAAAGATTTGGGTGGCACACCTGTGGTGGGCGATAGTCCCGGAGGCCCTCCCGGGGATCGTCAAAGATACTGGGACGTGAGTGGAATGGGGGCAGTGTGCCGGCGGCATGACGTAAATATATTGAACTTCGAGAAAGAAGGTTCCTACCACATGCAACGGAATTCCAGAGATTATTATATTGCCAAACCAGTTTTAGACTGCGATTTATTGATAAATATTCCTAAAATTAAGACCCATGGACTTACCATGCTTACATGTGCCATAAAAAACATGTATGGTGTTGTTCCGGGAGCTATCAAGATGGAGTATCATAGAAATGCCCCTAAACCATCCGATTTTGCCAAGTTGGTAGTTGATATCTACGCCCTGGCAAGACCTGGCTTACATATAGTGGATGGGGTGGTGGGAATGGAAGGAAATGGTCCTTCAGCTGGAGATACTCGTGATCTAGGAATGATATTGGCTGGGAAAGATGGTGTGGCCATGGATAGTCTAATCTGCCACATACTGGGACGGGCACCACTCCAGATACCCAACAATCGTGTTGCAGGGGAACAAGGACTGGGGGAAACAGATATAACGAAAATCGACATTTTGGGCAATATCCCAGAAATTAAAGATTTCAAATGGCCATCCAACCTTTCACAGGCACTGAATTTCATTCCTAGAAATTTGACTCAGGTTTTCATGAAATATTTCTGGACTAAACCTGTTATAGACAGGGATCGGTGCACTAACTGCAGAAAATGCGTAGAAAGTTGCCCTACCAAAGCCCTGAAAGGTAGTGCTCACATCCCCGAATTTGACTATGAGGAATGCATTAACTGCCTATGTTGCATGGAGATGTGCACATATAAGGCCGTTACCTTGGAGAAAAGTTTAATATACAGTATAGGATCGAAGTTTTCAAAATCACTGAACTGATCCAAATTTATCTTTTTACAGAAAAGTTCGATAATATATACGTTGAGTAGTCTGAGTACACAAAAAAAAGATTGTGATGGCAGATATTTAATCTACCAACTTAATAGCCCGGGTGGGGCATGATGATGTGCAAAATCCACAACCAATACATTTTTGGTCATCTAGTTCCACTTTCCATCCCTCATCAATAGTAATGGCACTCACGGGACAAAGTGAAACGCAAGCTCCACAATCCACGCATTTTTCTTCGTCTTTTTTAACCACTCTCTTGGCAGGCGTTAAATTGATTCCTTGTCCTTCCAAGAATTCAATACCATCCTGTGCCTGGTTTCCACGGATTTCAATGAGCATCTCCCCCCCTTTAGGGGTGATGTTAGCTTTTAGTATGTTAAAAGTGATATCAAAATTTTTGATAAGGTCTGATATGACGGCTTGGTTCACGATCTCTGGTGAAAAATTGAGCCATGCTTTCATTAGTATCCACCCCTCTTGTCCTGGTGGGAACAAACCAGTCTGGAGATATCCTCAGCGGTGATCATCCCCTTCACCAGATTGTCCCGGTCCACTATGGGGACCCCTGAAATCTCGTACTTGTCGATCCTGCGAGCGATTAACTCCACCGGCTCATCCTCCATGGCCACAATTACCTTTTTGGTCATTACTTGGGTCAATTCCTGGACTTCTTTGGCTACAGCTTGAGCTATGTCCCATGATGTAACAATGCCCATTAATTTACCATTGTTGTCCACTACAGGAACGTGGTTGATGTTGTTTTCCACCATCAGTCGTGCCACATCATTTATATTATCCTGGGGGTTGGTGGTGATGGGTTCACTGCTCTTCAAATCCCTAACCAGGATGGAGGGACGTTTAATATGCAGTGGTTTCACAGTCTGACCTTTGGATGGAACTTTTTCCACGGGTTGGGTTAATAAGAATGTTCCACCTTCGATCCAGTCCTTAAGCTTCTCGGCTACTTGTGAAGCTTTTCGATGGGAGGACATGGGAGAGGTTTGAATTTCATGACCATCTATTTCTACTGAACCACTTTTCAACTCATGATAATTGGTTTCCAGAATTGTAGGACGGCTACGTCGAGATACCCCATAGTCGTAAACCAAACACTTGATTTCCTCGTCACTTATCCCTGTTTGTTGGGCTATTTTAGGGTTAAGTACGGGTATAGGTATACCCACTCCTACATACAAGGTGGGCCCATAAAAAGGCATGGTAGCACCTCTTAGAAACTCAACATCCATTTTTTTAAGGTCTCCCTTGAGCATCAGGGTACCGGCACTTCCCACTGGGACTCCATTTATCCTTTTAACTTCGGTGCTATGCTGGGTGCCCTCCCCCAGTATATAGCCTTCAGTTCCGCAGAGGAAAATACGGCTTCCCAGCCCAATGGTCTCAAAGAATGGGTCGTTTAAAAGTGGACTAAGCTCTCCAGCACTGGAATAGGTTACATTACCCATCCCAGGGAGTAAGGTTCCAAGATATGTGTGCAAGGTTTCTTCACTGGAGTTGGTGGCTGCAGCATAATTTTGGTACGAGTTTCGAGGATTCACCATTACAGCTTGATTGAGATCATCCAGTTTGATGTGGGTGTGAATATCTTTCAAAGGGTAACAATCGGTTCCATAGGCTTCTGCCAAAAGTTCCACTTCTTCACCCCGCACCAAATCCTCTATCAAGTGTGATCCTCCATATTCCAGTCCCACCTTGGGATCACGATGGGGCTGGGTGGCACCAATATAAGCATCTACCGCTGCTAAGCCAGAGTAAGCTTCCACTCCGTTCAAGTATGTGCGGGCCATTTTTATGGGTGGGTCGGAGTGGCCAAAATTTAAAAATGCACCGGAGGAACACATCGCACCAAAGGTTCCAGTTGTAACAACATCCACCTCTTTGGCAGCCTTTTCCGCACCGATATCCCGCACTATACGGGTCATATCAGCGGCAGTTACCACCACTGCGTCTCCATCCTTAATTTTTTGGTTTATTTCCTCTATGCTTTTCATACCGTCACATCCGGTGCGTTTAATGAAAAAAATTAATAATTCATCAATTATCCATGATTTATGTTCATAAGAATTGCAGCAATTTTTAGGAATAAAATTGACATGAATATCTTCGGATCTAGGATAGTCTTGACTATTTAGGATTACTTCTTATATAATTACTTTGGCCCAATTAGGAGCGGTTACCTAAATTCTTTATTGATGTAGGATCATAGGAATAGTGGTGATAACTCACATGATAGAAGAGTTGGATTTAAATCTGTTGGAACGAATCATCCATTCTCATGAAAAAAAGGCAGATTATGTGGATATTCGAGTTGCAGAGGCACAGAATACTGTTATAGTTATGAAAGATGGGAAGGTCCAGGAAATCCGTTCAGGAGATGACTTCGGGGCTTCGATTCGTGTATTAAATAATGGGGCATGGGGATTTTCTTACACAACCCAGATGTCACAACTGGAATCCATGTCCGAGGTAGCATTTAAACTTTCAGGAGCATTAGAAAGTGACACAGAATTGGCCAACGTGAATATTGCGGTTGACGCGGTTAAAAGTCGCGCCAAGATAAGGCCTCAGGATATCTCCATAGAAGAAAAAAAGGAAGTGATGGTAGAAGCAGAAAAAGCTGCTCAACTCCCTAAAGTAATAAGCACCACGGTAAATTATGTGGAAGGAGAGGGTAGGTCTTACTTTTTAAGTTCAGAGGGAACATCTTTGGTTCAAGAGGAAAGCAGGGTGGCCATGTTTATTAACGCGGTGGCAGCTGATGCAGGAGTCATCCAATTTGGGCATAAAAGTATGGGTGGAGCCCGGGGATTCGAAGTAATTCAGAGGGAGGATATAGAAAAATTCGGGAGAACTGCTGCTTCAAAAGCTGTCAGACTTCTTGATGCCAGTTCCCCACCTTCTGGAATATTTCCTGTACTCCTTGATCCAGAACTAACCGGGGTATTTATTCACGAGGCCTTGGGCCATGCTTCAGAAGCAGACCTCATTCTGCAAAAAGATTCCATTCTGGAAGGAAAAATAGGGACCAGCATAGGTTCTTCACAAGTAACTATTGTTGATGATGCCAGTATGGATGCTTTTGGATATTATGCTTATGATGCAGAGGGAGTTAAGACCAGAAAAAACGTTCTGGTCAAAGACGGTGTTTTGGTGTCACTTTTAAGCTCCAGGGAAACGGCTGCTAAGATGGGCCTTAATCCCAGTGGGAATTCCCGTTCTGCAGTAGGAGATCAGCCCATAGTGCGTATGAGTAACACCTACCTTAAACCAGGAGATATGTCATTTGAAGAACTTGTTGAGGATATGGCTGATGGAATATATCTTAAAGGATCCCGAGGCGGCCAAGTTGACACTGGTAAGGGGATCTTCCAGTTTAATGCTGCAGAATCATTCCATATAGAAAACGGTGAAATAGTCGATACTTTAAGGGATGTTTCTCTATCCGGTAACATACTGGAAATGCTTACTAAAATCGATGGGGTAGGCTCTGATTTCTATATGGGTGTTGGTTTCTGCGGTAAATCAGGACAGACTGCTCCAGTGGGTGATGGTGGACCTCATACCCGGGTCAGTGAAGCTACAGTGGGGGGTGCCGCGTAATGCTTACCCAATCTGAGGGAGATTTCCTGCTTAAACTGGCCAGAACAGCCATAGAATCCTATGTGCTAGACGGAAAGGTAATCATTGCTCCAAAATCTCCTTCGCCAATTCTTAAAGAGAATATGGGAGTTTTCGTTACTTTACATATAAACGGGGAACTTAGGGGATGTATTGGTTATCCAGAACCGGTAAAACCACTTTTAAATGCCTTAATCGAGGTGGCTATTGGGGCGGCTACTGGTGATCCACGGTTTTCTCCTCTAAATTCTCATGAACTGGAAAAAATTCACGTGGAAGTTAGTGTACTCACTCCGCCAGAACTAATAGTTACTGATAGACCTTCGGAATACCTTGAAAAAATAGATGTAGGCCATGATGGCCTGATTATAGAAAAAGGGTTATTCCGGGGACTTTTACTCCCTCAAGTTCCGGTTGAGTGGGGATGGGATACGGAGGAATTTTTGGCCAACACTTGCTTGAAGGCAGGGATGACTCCTGATTGTTGGTTACAGGAAGGAGTTAAAATCTACCGCTTCCAGTCTCAGATCTTCAATGAGTGAGAATTTTTCAAGGAATGGATACTTAACTCATTAATCCATGAATTTCCACATAATCCATTAATCATATCCAATGATAGAATAGTATAATAAAAAATAACCAGATACTATACATATCTATCCAATTCATTTTCAGGATCTTTTATTTGCTGTTAATTTAATATTTCTTGAAAAAAATTTGTAGTATAGGAAAGTGATTTCATGTTTTTACCAACCATACCCACGCCAGATGAAGTGGTGGATAAGGCATTTCGGCGGGCAAAAAAGGCGGCTATGAGAATTCGAGGTTCAAAAATACGTGGACAGAAAAAATCTAAACGAATCGAGGAGGTAAGGGTGCAGACGGCTTGTCAAGTTATTAGGGATACCTACGATGACATCCTAAAAAAAACTCCTCGAGTTGAGGAACTATCTGAGTTCTACCAGGACTACATAGATGTGGTAGTAGGGGTAGATCAATTAAAAAAATCTTTAGGGGCACTTAAATGGGCCAGTGATCTTTTAGAAAAACTTCAGGGTCAGTATACCTCTAAAATAAGAAGATCACCTCCTGAAAATGCTTCTAAAATCAGACGTGAAGCTTATGGACGGATTGTATCGGTGGTCAATAGAATCGAGAATGAACTGGACTTTTTAACCTTTGCCAAACAGCAGCTGCGTAACATGCCCACAGTGGACACCGAGGCCACCACCGCCGTGATAGCTGGATTTCCCAATGTGGGAAAATCAACTCTTCTACGTAAAATTACTTCAGCAGAGCCAGAAGTGGCCGACTACCCATTCACGACTAAAGGAATTCAGATAGGGCATCTGGAAAGGCGTTGGAAGAAATTCCAGATTATTGACACCCCCGGACTCCTGGATCGGCCGGTGATGGATATGAACGAAATCGAACTTCAAGCCATGGTGGCCCTGGAAAACTTGGCAGATTTAATACTATTCATTTTTGATCCTTCCACTACTTCTGGTTATCCATTAGAAAACCAGATAAATCTTTATAATGAACTTAGACAACTATTTAAGGATGTAACTGTATTTCCCATCTTTAATAAGATGGATCTCCTGGGAGATGAAGAAAATGTTAAGTACATTCTGGAACGTATTAACAGAAGAGAAGAACCATTAATGGTAACAGCTTCTGATGGAAGTGGGGTATCTAAAATTATAGAGTTACTGGATGAATTTGATGCTTCAAAGGAGAAATATGATTGAAAAGATGTTTTCTAAAATGGTAAATGTCATCAAAGAAAAACGAGATAAATGGAGAAGTCCATAGCAGAAAATGAATCCAGCACCCCATCAAACTCAGCAGGGTTCAGATTACAATGGATTGGATCGTTTTAAATATGGATTAATTTTATTGAATTCGTTTTGCTGCCATTTTCTTCGATTTTAAATTATGAATTTATAAAAAAATGAATCAGTATCTAACCTTTCCTATGTGGCGCGTACTTCCAGGATCTTCTCCATTGTAATGGGCCAGGTAGTATATGAACCATTCCAGGGGCACAGCCAGTACGAATGGCGATAGTAAGGGATTTAAATTGGAGTAGTCTTGCATCCGGTAAATTATATTATGGGTGCCGATTTTCTCTCCAAACTGGATCGATTTTCGGGTTAACTCATCACCTTGATAACCGGCATCTAAAAACAATAAAGGCACATTTTTTTCAGCCCGTTCGATTAATCCATGTCGGAATTCCCCAGAGTATAACGGACAAGCGTGTTTAAGGGCACCTTCCATAAACATGGTCATGGCCAGTTTGTAGGCCAGTCCGTAGTTGGGGCCGCTGCCTAAACAGTAAAAAATTTCCTGGTCCTTGTAATTTTCAGCTAAAATACGGTTGTCCTGTTCAGTTGCCTTTAAAAGGCCTTCCACCACATTTGGAATCTTTTCCAGGTCGGTTAAAACGTCATGAGATGCTTTGGAATCATCCATTCCAAAAATTATTTCATAAAGACATAGCAACTGGGTCATGTAAGTTTTGGTGCCCAGAATAGCATGTTCTCTTTGGCACTGGGTTAAAACTGCATCATCAGATTCATTCATCATGGAACTGTCTCCTTCGTTGGTGATGGAGACGGTGTATAATCCCTCTTTTTTAGCCTTTCTTAGGGCAGCCAGGGTATCGGCAGTTTCTCCGGATTGGGAGGTTAAAATAACACCTGCATCTTCATTATCAATTTGTTTATGGTAAAAAAATTCGTAACCAGTGAAAACTTCCATACTATTTTTGAATGTCATGTTAGCGGCGTCTTTTGAGGAGTAACATGTGGAAAGAGAGCTACCACAGCCCACCAGATAAACCTTATCAAACTTCTTAAACTGCGATGCTAACTCTTTTAAATGAGATTTCTCTCTTTTAAGGGTGTTTCGCAGAGATTGAGGTTGTTCCATCATTTCTTGATACATTTCATATTCCATTATCATCCCTCAAGGTTAGCTAGTACAATTTTGTCTAGATAAATTGACCCTTCATAGGGTCAAAATGTTTTCTAGTCGTAATTTGAATGTTGTATGTAGAGTTTAGATATACAAATCGCAGTTTTCACTACTTCTAGGGGATTTTCACCTATTAAAACTAGGGAAGGTTCTTTCCCCCAAGCACCAGTATGATATATAACATCCGGTACACGGCCAATTCTTTCCACCGCTTTTTGAACACCCCATGGTATAGTTCCTCCTTCTTTATCCCTTATTTTCGGAGGTTCATCTTTTCGATTGTAGTATGAAGTTATTAATCCCAGTTTCTGGCAAATCTCAACTAAAGAGGGGTTGTATTTCATGTTAATGGCGCTGCGCTTCTCAGGGTCATGTTTCATTATACTCAGGATCAGCCTGGCCATGTGTGAGGAAGCACCATATTCTGGTGCTGCACATGTTTTTGGTTTTTGGTTTATGACAGTTATCCTTCCAGGAATTCCAGCCACATCTTCAATTCCCCGGGGAGATAATTTACTCATAACCAAGTTGCTCCTTACTTCTGGAATCAAGGAAGCAAATTCTGGAGAACTTTCCAGTATCTTCAAAGCCTTTCTAATGTCCTGTAGTTCCATTGTTCCCTTTTCTATCTTATTTTTTAAGCTTATTTTTTTTTAATTATGTTATTTAATTCAATCTATTATCTGGTGATGTTGTTAGTTTAGAAATTTTGATTGGTTTATTTTATATGATCTCAAGACGAGGTGTTATCATTTGTATGGTAACCATATCTATTTTAAATATTATAAATTATCCCTTTAAGTCTAACTTTTATATTCTTTTTTTTATAAATTAGGGTAAATAATAACTAGTAAGGGAGAATTGGGGGGTGTATTTCTTAATAAATACTTTAAGAATCTTACTTTACTAGGGTATGGAATTGCTAGTACTTTTTCACTAAATACTGCTTTTAATTCCACAAAAACAGGCATTATAAATTCCTACCAGTAAAACCATAGAACACAACATGTGTTATGCTTTGCGAGATAACGGGAACATTTTTTTCTACTAACCAGCCATGGCAATAGGGATTCCCTGTCAATTAACGGATAATAGGTTCGAAGTGAATATAACAGTTTTTCTATTGCTTAAATTAGATGATCATAAAGCTAATTATTTTTTACAAGCTGTGAAAATCCGGAAAAAATTTTACCACTCTCCATTAAGAAGTTTGGTAGATATTCGGACTATACATGTCCTATCGTTGGTTTAGAGTTAGGGATTCCATGGAAACAGTGGGTTATCATCTTTTTTCATAACAAGATGGCAACCATCAACTGCTAGGTTCATTGGAGTTGCCGATTGGGGGGGTCATGATGATACTATCAAGGAGATTTTACTCATCAAGTGGCCCAAATATGAAAAGATTACAACCCATCAGGCGAAACATTCTGGTGGATAAAAAAAAGATGATAAGAATCTTTGAACATAAATACATGATTATAAAAGTTCATCGTGCTTGTTAGAAGTATGTGTGGTAGATTAATTCTAAATGCAATAAGGATACATATGGAAGGCGGATTTAACTTAAAATTTAGAATCTTTTTATATAAAATCTGTTGTTATATCGTTTTTTTCTTAAAGGATAACCGATAATAATTTTAAAATTGGAAATAATCAACCGCCATTATCTCAATGTTAAATAAGGTAAATGTTGTATTCTAAGAACAATATTGGCATTTAATACAAAAAATTTGAGAGATTTGATAAATTTTCCAAAATTAAACAGTTATTGTTCATGTTCTGGTGCATATGATATAAAAATGACACCTATAATAGATGAATAGGGATAAATAAATATTTAAAATGTTTTATTTTCTCTTAAAACAATTTAAAGAGCTTATTTGTCTGAATTTTCTATAATAAAATATATATGCTCCAAGATTCGATCTTATTGTGTCAGGAACTCTAATTGTTCCACTGACTTCGAAGATAGAGGGGGCATAGTGTTGAAGCAACATTTGTTGCTGATAATGTTGCTGCTGTTGGCAGTGACGTTGTCCGCACAGGATTTACATGCCACCCCAAATCAGCAAAGTCCAGAAAACTTCACGAATTCAATAACAAACGATGAAATTACAGTTAATACCACTTCATCAGTAAAAATCCTCAATTCGACCGTTAATGAAACGGTCAGTAATACTAATAGCGATCAGCCCATTAATACATCTTGGACATCTCAAACACTCAACTCGTCTCAATATTCGCCAAATGAAGAAAACAACAGCACAGCGAACATTCAGAACTCCAGCATTGCTGCAGGAGATGGAACCTACAATAATGTCCACGGAATATGGCTTAGTGTAGATGATGTGAAAAATGTGAAGGTCGAAGAATTGATCACAGCCGGAATAACGGATGTGTTCGTCAAGGCCAATCGAATATCAAACCCTACATATCAAAGTGTCCTGACAACTATAATTGGCAAACTACAAGGCACTGGGATAAGGATACACGCCTGGGTGGTCTGTTTCGTCGATAGTGATGGAAAATGGGTGGATCCCCAGGGTAATAATACCTACACCGTTAAAGTAGCCTACACAGAAACTGTGAAAGTAGCCTACACGACCTGGTCCAAGTCCTGGTACAAACAGTGGTACAAGAAATGGACCAAAAAGTGGTTCAAAGTTGGGAAAGTATGGAAATATAAATGGAGTTATGTCTGGAAATACTACTGGAAATACGGTAAAGTTTCCAAGACTCAATACAAATACGAAACCCGCACCTCTTATCGTGATGAAACATGCTACAACCAGAGTACAACGTACAATGATGCACTGGTAAGCTCAATAGCAGGTATGACGCGTGACTGTGATATTGATGGTATCCACTTGGATTACATTCGCTACCCGGGAACTGCATATCTCCACCCCGGTGGAACTGAAGCAATCACTGCCTTCGTGAAGAGAGTGTCTGAAACGGTTAATTCCATAAAACCAAAAGTAGCACTTTCAGCGGCATTAATGCCCGAAGGGAGTGTGAATGGGTACTACTATGGGCAGGATTATGGGCAACTTTCCCAGTACCTGGATTTCCTGGTACCCATGATCTACAAGGGTAACTATCGTCAAGATACCTCTTGGATAGGCCGCACAACTGCAAACATAGTCAGCTATTCCAATGGAAAACCTGTGATATCTGGGATACAGACCTATAAATCAGATGATAATCTCGTTGCACTATCCGCATCTGAAATTAACCAGGATATTCAATCTGCTCTTTCAAATGGAGCATCAGGATATGCACTGTTCAGATACGGCTGGTTAGATAAGACATTCTTCCAGAACAAAATAACTAACCCTGAAACATCAACCACCAGCTTCACTTTAAAACAATTAAGTGAAGCCGCTGGTCGGGTTAAAGCCTTTGTCGAAGCCAACAAGAAACTGCCTAACTATGTGCAAATTTCATCGCTACAGGTCAGCATGCCCCAGTTCTTGTACCTACTAAGTGCAGCCACCACGCAAGTCAATAGCGGAGTATCCTCATCGATCACCCCAAAATCCGTGTTAAGTCCTACTGGACCCACGGATGATATGAAAAATGGCACCATTTACAAGTCAGAGTATGTTGATATGGCCAGTCGGATAAAATCCTTCATAGATACCAACGGCTTGGCACCTAACTACGTATCAACCTCTCTTGGAAAAATCAGATACGAATCAATGATTTACCTTTACTCCCGGGTGATGGATTATTATGGAACCAACGCTAGACTACCTAATTACGTGAGTGTAAATACTTGGACCTCCAGTTCAACAGCAACTACTACTACAACGGATGTAACAGATCCAAATGCACCGACCAACCTGAGTGCGTATCTGCAATCCACAAAGAACTGTCAAGTAAACGATGTTAACATCGTAGCCCTGTCACGTAGCATAACATCTGGCGCAACTTCAGCCTATGACAAGGGACAGAGCATCTATAAATGGGTGCGAAATAACTTGGAATATTCATGGTACTACAATTCGCAGAAAGGAGCGGTAAACACCCTTTCCAGTCTTTCTGCCAACTGCTGTGACCATTCACATCTGATAGCCGCCCTTTGTCGGGCAGCAGGAGTGCCAACTCGTTATGTACATGGGACATGTAACTTCTCCAGTGGAACCTACGGACACGTATGGGCTCAAATATATGCCAATGGAAAATGGTACGACGCAGATGCAACCAGCTCCCGTAATGAGTTTGGAAGCATCTACAGTTGGGACACAAGTTCGTGGACTTTTAAAGGCATCTATGCAGAATTGCCTTTCTAAATCCTTTTTTTCTTTTTTTCTTTTACTTAAAACTAAAGCAGAATTATGGAAGATACTAGCTTCGGCTATATTTGAAAAACTAATTTAAAACAATTATTAACAGAAACTTCCTGCTGGGAAACCCGTATCTTTTATCTTCTTGATTATCTTACATGTGCTGTCCAGATCTGAATCAAGGTAACCGTCAATTTTTATTACCTCTGCCTTGAGGTTCCTCTTTTTAAGTTCTTCTTTTAACCATTCTAGGTCGAATTTCTGATCCGGTCCAATGGATATTATGTCTGGCTTTAATTTCTCCACGATCTGGAACATATCAGTCTCACCACCTAAATATGCCTGGTCAACTGGTTTAAGCATAGCAACAACCTCTCGACGCTGATTTTCAGGGACAATTGGCACTCGTTTCTTGGCCCTAACTGTAGCGTCACGGGCCACCACTACCACTAACCGGGAATCTTTTCCACCTAACTTTTTTGACTCTTCCAGATAATATCCATGACCAGGATGGATTAGATCAAAGGTTCCAGTCGCCATTACAGTTTTAATTTTATTCACCTCATTATTATCTTCCTAACCAGAACAGCATGATATTATGGGTATTAATAATGAGAGGTTTAAAAACCTATCTTAATTACTCCATCTCATTGCATAAATTTTTGTAATCGGGGTTTTTTAGTCCAGTTTATATCAGACAAGTACCAGATTTAATGAATAGATAAGTACATTTATAAATAATGAAGATGTGAATTCATCTCTCTTTAGTTAAAGATCCTTTTCTTTGTAAGATTGGGGTATATTCTGTGAAGATTCATAAATAGACTACTCCTTGAAGGTGTAACATGACCACAAAAATAGCTAGAGGCAGTATTATAATGCTCTTTGGGGCCTTCATATTCCGGATGGGGGGCGCTATTTATCGTTTCACCATGGCTTACCTTTTAGGGCCAATGGGCTATGGTATTCTCAGTTTAGCAACTCCTATGCAAGGCATACTGATCATGATAGCCTCTGGGGGAATGCCTCCTGCTATAGCCAAGTATGTGGCCCAGTATTCTGCTCAAGATAATGATGAAATGGTGAAGCAGGTCATACACACCGCCACAAAGATGGTGCTCATTCTGGGAATGCTTTTTAGTGTGGCCATTTTTGTATTAGCCGAACCATTAGCAGTGGGATTATTTCACAAACCTGAAGCCATTCTACCCTTCCAGTTAGTTGCATTTATCACCCCTTTCAGTGTTTTAGTGGGTGCCCTGAGGGGTACATTCCAGGGAAAACATCAGATGGGTAACATCGTAATTACCAAGGCCTTCGAACAGGTCTTTATGATAATATCCGCTATATTCCTAGTGATAGCTGGCTTTTTTGTTGCAGGAGCAATAATTGGTACGACCATAGGATTCATAGCATCTTTAATAGCTGGATACGTGCTTTACAGGAGAGGAATTGGCCTGGAACTTAAAAATGTAAAGTTAACTTTTAATTTTAGACAGGAGCTGTCCATAGCCAAAATGTTATTGATATTCTCTTTTCCGGTGGTCATAACTGGTCTGGCTGAACTGGCCCTTTTCGATTTTGTGGGTAACTTCGTGGTGGGTATTTACTTAGCCAGTGAGTACGTAGGGTACTATGGTATAGCCACTCCCATAGCACGACTTCCTTTAACCATTTCTACGGCTGTTTCCACTGCTCTGTTACCGGCAGCTACCGAAGCAGTTAGTACCAATGACAAAAATCTTCTAAAAACCTATATTAACCAGTCTTACCGTTACGTGACCCTTCTGGTCCTACCACTATCAGTGGGGACTATGTTTTTCGCTGCCCCTATCTTAAACATCATTGGACCTGCTTACGTAAATGCCACTTCCGCCCTACAGATACTTGCAGTGGGCATGTTATTCTTCACCCTATACACGGTTTCCAGCAGCATAGCCCAGGGTTTTGGAAAACCATATCTTCCCATGGTGGTTCTGGTCTTGGGAACCTTCCTGGATCTGGGGCTGAGCTTATATTTGGTGCCTATTTATGGAATTAATGGTACAGCCATTGCCACCACCATTTCAGGATTCTTCATCATGGCCATTTTATCATGGAAGATACTGAAAATCGCCGATGTATCTCTTTCCAGGGATAACTTCATCCGTATCGTGGCAGCTACATCAATACTTGGACTGTTTTTTTGGATACTACCTAAAACTCTTCCATTTCTTATGGTGGCCCTGATTCTGGCGACTCCAGTCTATGCTGTTAGTATCATAGCAGTAGGTGGAATGAAAAAGAGTGATGTTCGAGCCATCTACACACTAAGTAACAAAATGGGCCCCTTATCCTCAACAGCTAAAAAAATCGCTGATTTCATGGATAGATTTGCAAAGTGATGATGTTAATTAAGTGGCATAAAATAATTTCTTACCAACACCCTATTTTTAGAGTAATATAGGGGATTATATATTTCCAAGAGATTTTGTTACCTGTTTATCTGGCAAAAAATCTATTTCTACCAATAAATATAGAAAGTATTATACATGATCATTTTAAGGGGAATAGGTACCAGCCCCTACACAGGGGTGGGACGAGTTAAAAAGGTAGAAAACAAAGAAGACCTCCTTCAACTGGAAGGAGGTGAAATTGTGGTTTTATCTAGGGCCGCACGTGATATGTTGTCACATTTACAGAGGGCTGGTGGAGTGGTTACTGATTATGGTGGTTTAACCAGTCATGTGGCCATTGTACTGCGAGAAATGAAAGTGGCATGTGTGGTGGGTACGGAGATAGGAACCCAATTACTCGAGGAAGGTTCTCTGGTCACGGTGGATGGCCAAACTGGGAACATTTACCATGGTTTTGTTGAAATGGGGCAAGAAAATAGGTTAATGGAATTACACCGTCCAGCTACCAATGTGAAGGTGAATCTCAACATTCCAGAGATCGCTGGGAAGGTAGCACCATTATCTGATGGCGTGGGATCAATTCGAATCGAAAACCTCATTATACGTACTGGAACCCACCCCCAGAAACTTCTAGAACAGAATAAGCTGGATAATGTTATAGCTAATGGAGTTAGAACTATAGTTGATGCATTTTACCCTAAAAATGTCTATTTCCGAACTTTTGACATCCCCAGTGATGAACTTCTTAGTTTAGATGGGGGTGAAGTTGAACCACATGAACACAATCCCCTGCTGGGGTTGCGTGGCATCCAGAAAGACCTTCAAAATAGGGGAATCTTGGAATCGGAGTTTAGGGCGATAAACAAACTTTTGGATGAAGGTTATGATAACATTGGCATTAAAATACCGTTTCTTAGGGATGTATCTGAATATAGGGCTGTGAAACTTATTATGAAGGATGTGGGGATCCGTCCACACCACGATATACCTCTTGGAGTGGCCCTGGAAACTCCTTCCTCATTTTTAATTTTTGATCAACTTTTAAAGGAAGGCCTGGACTTTGTGACTCTGGGAATGAGTGACTTGACCATGTGTTCTCTGGCCGTTGATCGACGGGGGGTTAAGGTTGCCAAACACTTTGATTTGATGCACCCTGGGGTGTGGAAGATGCTGCAGATGGCTATAGAAAAATGCAACCATCATGGTCTGGAAAGCTGCATTTGTGGACATGCTGCATCTGATCCCAAGATTGTAAAAAAGTTGATTGATCTGGGGATAAGTTCCATCTCCACCAATCCCGACCAAATTTTAAAGATGCGCAAGGTGGTATCCATTGCAGAAGATGCTGTTTTAGCTAAACATCTGAGATATTAAACATATTTGTATTTAACTGTTGGTGATGGTTACTGGTACTTAAGAGCTTGTTCAAAAATGATATTGCCTTTATAAAGGGCTGATCCAATGACAACTCCTGCTGCTCTTGTTTTTGAAAGTTTATTCACATCCTCCAGAGTACTGACTCCACCGGAATAAATTACAGGGATTTTTACTGCACTGAGTAATTCTTCCAGTGGTTTTATACTGAATCCCTTCATAAGGCCTTCATAATCAACATTGGTAAATAAGATTCCTCCTGCTCCCATATTTTCAAAGAATTTACCCATCTCTGGAGCGGTCTTATCTGTTTTTTCAGTCCAACCCCGAACCACCACTTGGGAATCCTTACTATCCAGTGCCACCATAATCTTTTTTTTCCCGAAACTGTTGGAAAGTTCAGGTACCACTTCCGGATTTTCCATGGCAATTGTTCCCAGAATTATCCTATTTATATCCATCTCAAGGAGATTTAAAGCATCATCCTTGGTTCTTATCCCTCCACCCATCTGTATAGGTACAGATACAGAATCTCTAATTTCTCTTACAATTTCCAGGTTATTGGTCTCACCCAGTGCCCCTCCCAAATCGATGACATGGATCATCCGGGCCCCTTTATCCTCCCATTGACAGGCAATTTTCACTGGGTCTTCCAGAATAACTTGTTCTGTTCCAGGTTTTCCCTGGACCAACTGTACACATTTCCCATTTTTAATATCAACTGCAGGAATAACCATCACTGTTTTTCACCTTAACGAGATTGTTATGGTCTAAACCATCTTATATTATATCATATTAACCAGTGGTGCCAATAACATTTTTTTATGACATACCTTGCAAGTTAATTATCGTGCCATTTTCTTTAAATCTCCTGTTCCTTGTTCACCGTTGAGATAGAAAATTAACACTCCTGCTAACATTAAAAGTCCGAAGAAAAGTTGCATAATTGTAAAAGGTTCTTTTAGGATGAAAAAGGCAGACACGGCTCCAAATAGTGAGGCCAGTGAAAACAAAGAACCAGCCCGTGTAGCACCGATAATCCTAATGGAAAGATAAATAAGGATTAACGCAGTCCCAATACTGAATATACCTACAAAGAGTAGGTAGGGTAAATAAGTCAGGGACATCTGGATTTTTAAGCCCATGGAAGCTGATAAGCTAAGTAGGAGCAAACCCCCAATAGCTGATTTTAAGGCGGTAATGAGGACAATATCACTCTTGAAGCTCAAAAATTTGCTTAAAGTGGTGTCTATGCTCCAGCAAAACGCGGCCAAAATGATTAACATATTTCCCCAACTGTAACTCATAAAGAGATTTTCTAAATTGCCTCCGGTCAAAAGAAGAACTGTTCCCAGTAGTAAAAGAAAAAAAGCCAATATATCTTTTCTCTGGAAACTCTCCTTGAGGAATAAAATTCCGATTAAGATTATAAACAGGATCTCCACAATTAAAAGAAACGAAGCATTTACTGCTGTGCTGTACTTTAAACCATTTAGATAAAGCAGGGGGGCTATTAATATCCCCAAAATGGCGGTGCTGAATAGGATAAGGTAGTCCTTGGGGCTCATGAAATGCTCCAGATCATGTCCTGTGTCCAGAAATGAAGATAATCTGTTTTTTAGGGGTGAATAACGTACCAAGAACAAAAAAACAGCCGCCAAACAGTAAGAAAGTGCAGCTAAGTCTATAGGGTCCAGAGTCTGCAGCAATATCTTGTTGAAGGTATTGGAAATACCAAAAAAAATCATGGCCATCATGACACTGATATATCCCCATATACGATTCATTCTATTACCTCATAAAAATTAGCCAAATCCAGTCTTGGATATTTACCTTCTTGTCATCTGATAGCTTATATAGAATTAGTGGGTAGAAACTTAATTACTTAGTCTAGAAATCTTTATGATAATTTCTGTTCCAACGGGGCAGAGAACTTTACATAAATCGAGAATGCATAATATGTTGAAAATTGCATTAAAAATAGCCTATTTGGGATGTGACTACTACGGGTTCGCAAGACAACCTGACCTGCCTACTGTGGAAGGTGAACTGATCAAAGCCCTCACAAGATCAGAAATAATTGATAATCCTTCCGATGCTGGTTACTCCATAGCTGGCCGAACAGACCGTGGGGTTCATGCCCTGGGAAATGTGATTGCATTTCGCACTGAATCTATGATCAATGTAAATCAAATAAACGACTGTTTACCTGCTTCTATAAAGGTCCTGGCCCAAACCAGTGTGCACCATGGATTCAAACCTAGATTTGCCCGACAACGTCATTACCGTTATTTAATGCCCAAGAATCCCTTCGAAGAAAATTGGGACATGAAAAGTATGAAAGAAGCTGCCAAATTATTTATTGGTACTCATGACTTCAGTAATTTTACAAAAAGAAGTGAGAGAGATCCGGTTCGAACCGTGAACAACCTGGAGGTGAGGAATCAGGACCATGTAATATGTTTTGATATTAAGGGTGAGAGTTTTCTGTGGAATATGGTACGTAAGATGGTGACGGCCATAATAAATGTCGGCCTTGGAAAAATTGAAGTCAGAGATGTAGCTAAACATTTAAATCCACAAAGAAAAGTATTCATCACTCCCGCACCTGCTGAAGGCTTAATCTTGATGGATGTAACCTATGATACTGTAAAATTTGTAGAGGATCCTTATGCCCGGAGGTTATTCCTGTCGGTTTTGATGAAAAACTATATGAATACCTGTATTCATTCGGCTGCTTACCGAGAGATGATGGGGAGTCTTGATAATAATGAAAAATGTATCCTCCCTTTATATAATGAATTAAAAGTTTTAAAATAGTATTGAAGATGAATTGGCATCATTCTGGGACTGACAAACAATTAAATAATATGAAAACCATATTATTATTTGGGAATTAAATTTACCCAGGAGGAAAAAGTCTGTTTTATAGGGGCAGAGATGATAAAAACTTTAACTCTTCATATGGGGATTATAAGGACTTAAAAAATATTAAAGGGCTAATTGTTGGTTTTGATCCGGGACACACCGTAGGAGTGGCCATTATGGATCTTAATGGCCAGGTCTTATCAGTTAAAAGCTTTAAGGAAGCCAGCCGATCCGATGTTGTCAGTCATATAATTAGTTATGGTAAAGCAGTCTTGATATCAACCGATGTATATCCTCCTCCTAAGATGGTTAAGAAACTTTCTTCTATTTTGAAGTCGCGTATCGATGCTCCCTCAAGATTCATGTCGGTTGAATCAAAAATTGAAGCAGTGGATCTTTATTTAAATGAAAAATCTTCTTTTCCCAAATCTAAAGTGGTGCCATCTGATACAATACCCCAGAATGCTCATGAAAGAGATGCACTGGCTGCAGCTTTAAAAACTTACAAAAAATACCAGAACAAACTACAACAAATCACTAAAAAAGCTGATGAATTGGATTTAACTTCATTTGAAGTGGATACAGTTAAAATCATGTTTTTACAAGGGTCACCTGTTAGTAAAGCCATAGATCATATTTTAGAAACCAGAAAAAGCAAGAAAACTCAATTAGACATTGAACATACTCCTGAATTACAATTAAAACTTAATAGATCATCTTCTAAAGATGAATATGATTCATTAGGGTATTTGAGGCACATTAGTCGATTGAAACAGAGAATTAAATCTCAGGAAACTGAAATTAAAAATTTAAAAAAACTGAACCTTAAAATGGAAGAAAAGTTGGAGAAAGCTCAGCAGGAGGCCTCGACTTTGAATGAAAAAATTGAAGACCTCCATTACCAGTACTCCAAAGGAATTCTGGCAAAAAAAGAGTTAACATCCAAAATTGCTATTATAAAAAGATTACAGGCTAAATATCAACATGAAAAGGAATTAAAGCAGAATTTGCAGGAAAATTTAAATTCTATCAAAAATATTCAGGCCCTGGAACTTTCAAAAAATGTGGTGCCAGCTAAAATAATAGAATCCTTCACTCGGGAGGGCATAAAAGAAGCTTGTGACTACTGGAAGATAAAAGAGGGAGATGTGGTTTTCATTAAGAATTCTAAAGGTGGAGGATCCCAAACTGCTTCTTTAATAATCCAGAGGGGTATAAAGGCCTTAATAATTAATGATCAGATGTCGCATACTGCTGAAGAAGAATTTGAGAAAAATATGATTCCCCTCATCCCCCTGGAAACGGTTGATCTGAAGATGATTGACAAATTTGCAGTGGTCAGTGTTGATTCACTTCGAACCCAAATTGAAAGCTGGAAAGCCCAAGTAAAGGATAGGAAGGCCAGTGAAGACAGGAAAAAACTTTTAAGTGTTATTGATGAATATCGTGCTAAGAGAAGGAGATCAGTTGATTCATAAAGTATCCTGCGATATCAATGTATTTTCTTAAATGAATAGTTTAGGTGTTTAAAATGAAGATTGCTTTTGTCATTGGTACCAGACCAGAGATCATTAAAATGTCACCCCTCATTGATGAGGTGAAGCACCGGGGAATTAACTACATTTTAGTACACACTGGACAGCATTATGATCATGAGATGAGTCAGCAGTTTTTCACGGACCTGGAACTGGAAAAACCCCATTACAATATTGGGGTTGGATCAGGAGCCCATGGAGAACAGACCTCCATGATGATTAGTCGTATCGAGGAAGTTCTCCTTGAAGAAAAACCAGATCTAGTTCTGGTAGAAGGAGATACCAACGCGGTTCTGGCTGGTGCACTGGTGGCAGCTAAACTTCATATTCCTGTTGGTCATGTAGAGGCAGGCTTACGTTCTTATGATAAAACCATGCCGGAAGAGATAAACCGGATGGTGGCTGATGTCTGCACCCAACTATTTTTTGTACCCACCCTCACTACAGCAACTAATCTATTATTGGAAGGTGTTAGTCCCAAAAACATCTTCATCACCGGTAACACGGTGGTGGATGCCTGTCAGCGTAATCTTAAAATTGCCAGGAAACATTCTAACTTGGCAGGAGAAATCGATCCCAGGGCCAACGTTTTAACTCTGACTCTGCACCGGGCTGAAAATGTCGACCACCCCTGGAGGCTGAGCCAGATTGTTAATTCTCTGTTAGAACTGGATGATTTAACTATAATCTTCCCGGTACATCCCCGTACCGCCAAGAATCTCCATAAATTTGGTTTGTATAGGAAACTGGATGAAGCGCCCCATGTACAGATTATTAAGCCAATGGGGTACCTGGAATTTTTACTACTCTTGTCCGAGTCTCATCTGGTGATGACTGATTCGGGTGGAATTCAAGAAGAAGCAATAACTCTTAACTTACCCTGTATAACCCTACGATACAACACCGAACGACCTGAAACAGTGGAAGCTGGTGGGAACATATTGGTGGGAACAACCCAGAAAAAAATTGTCAACTCCATTCGGAATATCCTGAGTGATGAAGATCTTTATCGTAGTATGAAAGAGGCTTCTAATCCATATGGTGATGGAACAGCATCAAAAAAGATCGTGGACATCATATCAGAAATAGAATCTCGTGGTGAACTCAAAATAGAAGCACCAGACTTTATAACTGGAGTTACCACCACTAAATTAATTAGTGTGGATCAGGACATTAATGTATCAAAATTTGAGGATAAATATCGGGGAATTGTTAAAATAGTATTTGAGGATGGAAAGATAATATTTCCAGAACCAGGGCTTAATTTAAAGGATAAACTGGTTTTAATATCTGGAACAGAGCTTTGATCACCCCTGTAATTTGTGACATAGATCAGGCAGGTCTCATTGAATCATTTAATGGTTTATAGGGGGTTGGAATCATCTTTAAATAACCTTATGTCCTTAGGAATGATTAGCCCATCATAACAAATTCAGATCTATATATAAATCCAGATTATCACTATCCCAGACGAAAATGAGTGTAGAGGAGATTTCAATGGTATGTAAGATCAGGGAAGATACCAAAATCACCATTTATGGTTTGGGCCATATGGGACTGCCCACTGCGGCGCTCCTGGCTAGAAGTGGCCTGAAAATTTTAGGTGTTGATGTAAATCCCCACATTGTAAAAAAGATTAACCAGGCACAATCACCCATATTGGAGCCAGGCTTGGGTGAAATAATTCATGAAACTGTTAAAAACTCACGACTATCTGCCAGTACAAATATTGAACAAGCTTCCAGACAATCAGAAGTGCATATGGTTATAGTACCCACCCCTATTGATGAAAATAAGGCGGCGGACTTGAAATCAGTTGAAATGGCGTGTAGAAGTATAGCTCAGGGTCTGGATAAGGGTGACCTGGTTATCATCGAAAGCACGGTGCCACCAGGCACCTGCCAATACCTAGCCACCCCCTTATTGGAAGAAAGTGGATTAAAGGTTGGTTTAGATTTTGGTCTGGCTTACACCCCTGAGAGGGCATTACCCAACAGAACCCTGGATGAGATGGCCCATAATCCTCGAGTAATAGGTGCTATAGATGACTGCAGTTTTGAAAAGGCTTCATCTCTTTATCAGAGGATCACCAGCGGTGAAATCATTAGGGTGAAAGATTTACAAACTGCAGAAATGGTTAAGCTAATGGAAAACACCTATAGGGATACGAATATTGCACTGGCCAATGAATTCGCTTTAATATGTGAATCACTAGATATAGATGCCCTGGAAGCTATAAAAGCCGCGAATCATCATCCGCGGGTAAACATCCATGTTCCCGGGCCGGGTGTTGGTGGCCACTGCCTATCCATAGATCCCTATTTTCTGGTGGAAATAGCCAATGAACAGGGTATTGACACTCCGCTGATTAAAACTTCCCGGATGGTAAACGAGAACATGCCCCTGGAAGTGGCTAGAATGGCTCGTGAAGCGTTAATGGAGAAAGACAAGAAGTTAAGGGGCTCTGAATTTGGTATCCTGGGCGTTGCTTACAAGGGAAACGTGGCTGATGCCAGGGAGTCACCAGCAGAAGATCTGATCAGAGAATTATTATCCTCCGGAGGAGTGGTGTATGCTCATGATCCCCATGTACCTTCCGAGCTAGTGGAATCCTTTGGAGCTAAATCTGTGAGTCTGGAGAGGGTATTGGACTGTGATTGTGTTATTCTCATGACTGGTCACGATATTTATAGCCATCTAGAACCATCTATGATCAAAAAAGGCGTTTTTATTTGTACTCAGCCCATTTTAGAACCCGAAAAATTTCGAAATGCTGATGTTGTCTTTAGGGGTGTGGGAAGGTCTTGAAATTATTAATTATAGAGTACGCCATGGCCAGTGGAAATGAAGATCCTTCCATAGCTATTGAAGGTCGAACCATGCTACAGGGTCTATTGGAGGATTTCAACAATGAAAATACGTCATATTTAATCTCTTACCACTCACTTCCTTTAGATGGAGGAAGGTGTCATGCGAAGAAAATCTTTGATGACGTGGAGGAATGGTTAAAAGAAGATTTATCCCATTACGATGCATGTCTACCTATTGCACCTGAAGAAGATTTCATTCTCTACAGGATAACCCGGGCCATTGAAGAACAAGGATTAAAAGTAATAGGTTCTCTATCAAAAGGAGTTTTAACCTGTTCTGATAAATGGGAAACCTATCAGGCCCTAAAAAAAGTTTCTCCCCTGATAAGCACTGATAGAATATTTTTTGAAGATCTGGATGGAAACTCCAAACATGTAAAGGCAATACCTGATTTTGAAAAACTGAAGGTAGCTAAGCCAGTGGATGGTGTTTCCTGTTCTGGAATTCGGCTAGTTGATTCTCAGAGGAAATTAGAGGAGGCCGCTATACAGATCAGGAAGAACAGCTCTTTTCCCTTTTTTTTACTCCAAGATTACATAGAAGGAGATAGTTGTAGTGTTAGTTTGTTGACCGATGGCCGGAATGCAATGCCCATAAGCCTTAACTTACAAAATATCAAAATAAATGATTCATATTTGAATTATAATGGTGGAAAAACTCCTTTAGAACATCCACTTAAATGTGAAGCGTTTGCTGTTGCAAAAAAAGCTGTTGAATCAATAAGGGGATTGTGTGGTTATGTAGGGGTGGATCTGATACTTGGTGATCAGGTTCATCTGGTGGAAGTTAACTCCAGACTCACCACTCCCTACATTGCTCTTCGTAAACTAGTGAACTTCAATCTTGGTCAGGCTGTTATGGATGCAGCACAGGGCACTTTACCCTCTACTATTCAACTGGAGGGGAACGCTTATTTTTCCAAGAATAATCATGAAATGAATGTATCGGTGATTAAATGAAAATTGCGGGATTAGATATTGGTGGAGCAACCACTGATCTGGCAGTTGTTGAGTTTTCAGCCTCTGCTGATATAAAAAATGTGAGAGTGGATAACGAGTATCTGCCCATATGGATGGAGAAGGAAAATCTGGGTAATGTTATAAAAAACATGTTAGGATCTGATTTTCATGATTTAGATGCCATAGGGGTGTCTATGACCGCAGAGCTAGCTGATGCCTATGCTACTAAGAAGGAAGGTGTTTTGGATATAGTCAAAAGGATCCGTGAGCTTACCAGTATTCCCATGGGTTTTGTGGGGCAAAATGGTATAATGGGCCACCACGAAGTCCTGGAAAAACCCTTGGATGTTGCAGCTGCTAACTGGATCGCCACCGTTCCGTTGGCTGCCATGATCTCACCGGATTGTATCCTGATTGATACTGGCAGCACCACCACCGATATCATACCCATAAGGGATGGTCAGGAGTGTGCCCAGGGAAGGTCAGATTTAGAAAGACTGGCAACTGGAGAACTGGTTTACACTGGACTTTTAAGAACCAATGTAGCCACCTTGGTAGACCGGATGCCTCTCCGGGATATCTGGGTCAGGGTGGCATCGGAGTTGTTTGCCATAACCGCTGATATCCATATCATCCTGGGAAATATTGAAGAAAGGGAATATTCATGCCCCACTCCTGATGGATCAGGAGAATCTAGAACAGAGTGTATGCAAAGGATGGCCCGTGTAGTATGTTCTGATCTGGATGTTCTTGCTGAGGAGGAGGTGGAAGGGTTAGCATCTTACGTGTACCAGAAACAGTTGGAGAGGATCACTGAAGCCCTTCTAGAAGTTGCTGAAAGTAACGATCTGGAAGAAGTAGTGGTAACTGGATTAGGTATGGACCTTGTCGGTAGAGAGGCTGCAAACCTCCTGGGACTTAAGGTGACAGGTATGAATGAATTATTAACCAGAGAAGAGTGTATTTCGGCTCCTGCAGTAGGAACTGCCCTTTTAATGGAAGAATTTCTGAGAAGTAAAAGCTTTAATGAAAATATCTAATAAGGAATTGTATGGTGATGGACAAAAATCTCAAAATTCTCCTGCTCGCAGTGGTATTTCTGGCTGTAATTTTCTTATGGGCCAATATCAGTGAAAAATCCCAGTTAGGCTCCGATAATAGGGGATCCGTAACTAAAGATGTTTATTCACATTATGGAACTCCTACAGTCAGGATCGCAGTGGTTACTGGGATGCACCCCAGGGAGGGCTTAGCCACCAACATGGTTCCGCATGCAATAAAACTTTTTGCTCTATTAAACCAGGTGGAAGTAGCTGATTATCATGTGAGGGTGGATGATAAACCAGATGACTTCACCATAGGACGTAACAACGGGGAGGGGCTGGTTGCCCAATATGCTGTACCTGATATTGTTAAGTCTAATTATCAACTGGTAATAGTAAGCCATGACCATGAACCGGGTTATGGTGAAGGTTATTATATTGCCACACCCACCCATGACGTCAAATCAGTTTCAATTGGAAATGCAGTCCATCAGATACTGACCTATTTCAACTTCTATCCTGGATCCAGTGATGTTAAATCCCAGGCCAGTTCAATTACCCTGGTTGACTACCCCATCACCCTTGCAGGAATACCAGTCTTGGTCTACGAGATGCCAGAATGGAGTAACTTCTTTGAGGCCATGTACCATACTTACAAGTTAATGCAGGCCTCTTCTATGGCGCTGAGTTCTTAACTGTGTAAAAAAATAATAGTGATAATTCTTTTTTTAAATAGGTTTTTCTGAATAAAAATCATGGATAAAAGGAAAGTTCATAATCGAATTCTTCATATTTATCATCTCAGTACCAAACTTTCTTCATACCCAACAGGTAGGCTATTACATTCGCCCCCAAATGCAGGAATATACTTAAAACTATTATTAAAATTGTTAAATTTAATGGAACGACTACCACTAAAGATGCGAATATTAATGCTCCAATTACAAAATCTAACTGGTCCAGGAGGGGGGCTGGTCGTCCTCTTTCAATTTTAAGCCTTCTTTTTATAAAACTTCCGACGATGTCTCCTACAAGGGCACCAGTCCCCAGGCAGAGGCCCCGAATTGCTCCTTCCACCATGTTGCTGGGCAGTAGGGTGTAGTATAAGTTATCCAGGGAACTGTTAACATTAAAGCCTTGAATTACATAGCCAGATAATGCGCCTTGGAGAATTCCAATTCCTATTCCCACCATAATGCCTAGAATTAACCCTTTCCAAGTCTTACCATTACCAAATAGCCTCTTTCCATCGCGAAAGTTCCTTTCACCATCAATTGGAGTCCCACCACCGAAGATTAAAGCACTTACATTGGCTAAGTACGCTGGTAACATAAAGTATATAGCATAGGCTGATAAACAGAAAACACTGATAACAGTTGGGTCCATTTTTCTCCTCCCAATTAACTAAAGAAATAGTTATTTGCTCTACAATAAATAGTATACCTAGGTGAATTTATGGTTATTAAGAAAACCAAGAGCCTGTGTCCTCAATGTCTTCGAGTTGTTGATGCTGAAGTTTTTGAGGAACACGACAAGATTATGATAAAAAAGGAGTGTCCAGAACACGGTTTTTTTGAGAATACTTACTGGAGTAGTGAAGAAATATACGAAAAGGCTTTTGAATATGATTACGAGGGAGCTGGTTTGGAAAATCCTCAGACTGAAATTGTTAATGAATGTCCTCTTAACTGTGGATTATGTCCGAATCATGAGAGTCATACTGTTTTAGGTCTTATTGATGTTACTAATCGTTGTAATCTTCGTTGTCCTATATGTTTTGCCAATGCTGCTGTTTCTAAGTCGCTTTATGAACCTTCTTATGATGATATCCGGGAGATGTTAAGAAATCTCCGTTCTAACCGTCCAGTTCCAACCCCGGCCATTCAGTACGCTGGTGGAGAGCCAACGGTACGTAAAGATATTGTTGATTTAATTAAACTGGCCAAGGAAGAAGGTTTTACCCACACTCAAATAGCTACCAATGGGATTAAACTGGCAACCAACTCTCAATTGGCCATTGATCTTAAAGAAGCAGGACTTAACACTGTTTATCTTCAGTTTGATGGAGTTACCGAGGAGCCTTACCTAAAAAACAGGGGTAAGAACCTATTGCCATGGAAATTGCAGGCTATTGAAAATTGCCGTAAAGCAGATCTGGGGATAGTGCTGGTACCTACCCTGGTTAAGGGGGTAAATGATCATCAAATCGGGGATATAATAAGATTTGCAACAGAGAATCTGGATGTTATCAGGGGTATAAACTTCCAACCAGTAGCATTTGCTGGCCGAACACCTGCTAACCATGTGGAGGAGCAGCGCATCACCATACCTGACTTCGAGAATATGGTTGAGGAACAGAGCAAGGGCCAGATCAAAGTGGAGGATTTCTATCCTGCCTCATGTGTGATGCCAATATCTGACTTCATTGCAGCTATTGAGGGTGATAACCAAGTAACTTTCACTTGCCATCCTCATTGCGGTTCAGCTACCTATATCTTTATTGATGGGGAGAAAATTATTCCCATAACCCAATTCGTGGATGTTGACCGATTTTTTGATCTTCTTTCCAAGAGTAGTGACGATATTAAGGATGGAGGAATCGTATCTAAGGCGAAAGTCATAGCTCGAGCATCAATTGAGCTTCCGAAGACTGTACATCCATCAAAAACACCGGAATCGGTGGATTTGAAAAGTATACTACTCAACGTATTCAAAGACCGTTCTTATGATGCGCTAGGTGACTTTCACCATAAAATGCTATTGATATCCTGCATGCACTTCATGGATCCCTGGAATTTCGACCAGGACAGAGTTAAAAGATGTGTGATTCATTATGCGGTTCCTGATGGGCGTATAATCCCATTCTGTTCCATGAACGCTATTTATCGCCAGAGTATTGAGAAAAAATATTCTAAGCCATTTAAAAGCTGAGTCTGGTAGTAAAATTGATGATCAAAGCCCCTTCTAGACTGCACATAACTCTTATTGACCTTAACGGTTCTATAGGGAGGATGGATGGAGGTGTGGGTTTAACCCTGGAAAATCCGTACCTAGCTTTGGATTGCCATCCCGGAAATGATGGCGTCAGGGTAGAATTCGCTGACCATGATAAAATAAGCCCCAACCGCCGCAAAGAGTATCAGGACAAGATTGAAAGCGCATCCCGCAAGATGATGGAATTCCTGGGCATGGAAGGTGATTTCGACTTTTTGGTAGGGGAAACCTATCCTCCTCATTCAGGCTTGGGAACTGGAACCCAACTATCACTTGCAGCTGGGAAATTAATATCTAATTATCTTGGTCAGGATATTGATGCCCATTCAATTGGCAGAATAGTGGGCCGGGGTGGTACATCTGGTATAGGAGTTGCTGCCTTCCAGCAGGGTGGATTCATAATTGATGGTGGCCACCTTAAAAGTGAGAAATCAGAATTTCTCCCTTCATCGGCTTCTCAAGCTTCCCCACCACCAATAATTGCCCGTTACGATTTTCCTGATGATTGGAAAATACTGCTTGTAATCCCACGCTTTGAAGATAGAGTATGGGGAAAAAAAGAAGTTAACATCTTTCAAGAGTACTGTCCCATCCCTTTACAGGAGGTTGAGAAACTTTCACATCTGCTTCTGATGAAAATGATGCCTGCAGTTGCCGAGGGTGACCTGGACACCTTTGGTGAAGCAGTGAACTCTATACAAGATATGGGCTTTAAAAAGATCGAAAACAAGCTACAAAACATAGTCATTGGCAATATTATGGAATCGCTCCGGTCAGCAGGGGCAGCTGGGGCAGGTATGAGTAGTTTTGGCCCCACTGTATACGCAATTACTGATACTAATCCTAAAGGACTTATAAATGCTGTGGAAGATGTTCTAGGGTCCATTGATCGTGAAATAATCCTCACCAGGGCACAGAATCAGGGTGCAGTTATAAAACAAGATGTATAAGTTATATGAATAGTGAAGAGAATCTAATTATAGAGGAACCTTATCATGAAAATACTGGAAGGCCAAGTTTGGACGTTTAGAGATCATGTTGACACCGATGTGATAATCCCCGGCCGTTATCTTCGGATTCTGGATCTGGATGAAATGTCATCCCATGTTATGGAGGGTGAAGATCCTGATTTTGCCAGTCAAGTAAAAAATGGTGATATCATCGTTGCTGGTGTAAATTTCGGTTGCGGATCATCAAGGGAACAAGCACCAGTTGCATTGAAGCATTTAGGGGTGGCAGCAGTGGTGGCTCCCTCTTTTGCACGCATTTTTTATCGTAATGCCATTAATGTTGGTCTACCCGTTATCATGGCCGATGTGGAAGCTGAAAAGGGAGATATTCTATCCATTGATCTGGAAGCTGGAATCATACTAAATAAAAGCAACGGGAAAAAATTTGAGATACAGCCCTTCCAGAACTTCATGCTGGAAATTCTCGAGGATGGCGGCCTGGTTAATCATTTCCTAAAAAACAGGGGAAATAGTTAAAAAAATAAAAGATAAATGACATGATATCAATAAGGTTGTACATTTTTTTGGGTGATGAATTCTATTTTTACGGAGAAAAATGATGAAATGTCCTGCATGTGGCTCCTGTGAGCATCAGATACTTAAATCAAAGGGTAAATTAACCAAGGAACTACTATTAAAGTGTGAAGAATGTGGAAATGTATACAGGGAAACCATGGAGTCCCCACGGCCCATGGAGGTAAGGATTATTATCAGTAAGTTCGATGAATCCCTAAAAAAATGGGCCAGTTTTAAACCTGATGAAATTCTGGAAGTGGGTGATGTACTGGAGATAGGGGATGAGAGAGTCCGCATCACTTCCCTGGAGAATAAAAGAAATGCCAGGGTAATGGAAAGTATGGTGGAAGATCTGATAAGCATCTGGGCTGTATCAGTAGATATACCGGCCCGGGTGGGTGTTTCCGTGGACCTCCATGGAAGAGTTTTATCACGTAAGGTAGAAGTGGACCGAGACTTCACCTTCAAGGTAGGGGACGTGGTGAAAATGGGCAGAACTATCTTTCGAATAAAAACCATAAAAACTTTAGAAAGGCGCATGCGACGAGGATTTGCATATGCCGATGTTACAAAGCGTGTATATGGAATACCGGTATCGGAGCGACGTTACGATTATGATTTAACCATGAATGTGGTAACATGACTTCCCAAGAGGAAATGGTAGAAAATTTGTGGAGCAGTGGATATCTGCATTCTCGGAAGGTGAAGGAGGCCCTCCTTAAGGTGCCCCGAGAGGAATTCGTTCCTGAAAATAAGCGTTCATATGCTTACATGGACACACCATTACCCATAGGGGAGGGTCAAACCATATCCGCCCCTCATATGGTGGCTATTTTATGTGAAGAACTTGCTTTAAAAGAGGGGATGAAAATCCTAGAGATCGGAACTGGATACGGTTATAACGCCGCAGTAGTAGCGGAAATAATTGGCGAGAAAGGTCATGTTTACACCCTCGAACGGATTGAATCACTGGCCCATAGGGCAATGGATAATTTGAAGCGCACTGGCTACGATAAAAGGGTGAAGGTGATCTTAACTGATGGGACCCAAGGTTACCCTGAAGAAGCACCATATGACCGCATTTATGCCACGGCCAGCGCCCCCCGTGTGCCGGAACCATTGAAAACTCAGTTAATCATCGGTGGAAAACTTCTTAGCCCGGTTGGTTCTGATCATTACTTCCAAGAACTGGTTTCAGTAATCCGAATATCCGAAGAAGAGTTCCAGACCAAAAAATTAGGTGGAGTGGCATTTGTACCTATGATTGGTAAACATGGCTGGCCTGAAGAGTGATGAGAATTATTTCCTCTCCATTTACCAATAAAGAAATTGATTAGAAATGAAATTCTATTTAGAAACCTATGGATGCACCTATAACCAAGCAGATTCACAGATCATGGCAGCTTCACTGGAAAAAGTAGGATACCAATTAACTGAATCATCAGAAGAAGCCGATATTTTTATCCTTAACACATGCTATGTTAAGCTACCTACACAGCAGAAGATCATAAACCGTATAAAACAGATAACCTCTTCTTCACCCCCCAATAAGCTTTTGGTGGCAGGATGTATGGTTGACATTGACCCCCAAGTCCTGGAGCGCATTGCACCACAAGCCAGCTGGATGGGGGCCCGTCAGATAAACTCCACCCTGGAAGTGGTGGAGGGGATGTTGAAGGGTGAAAAACTTAGAAAAACTGGTCACAGCTACGATGTTAAGGCTGGCCTTCAAAAAAAACGTTTCAACCCATTGATTCATATTTTACAGATCTCCGAGGGTTGTCAGGGGCACTGCACTTACTGTTGCACCCGCTTTGCCCGGGGAAAATTGCAGAGCTACTCCCCCGATGCCTTGTTGGAGGAAGTTGAAGGAGCAGTCCAGGATGGATGCGTGGAGATACAATTAACCGCTCAGGATACCGGTGCCTATGGTAAAGACACAGGTGATAGTTTAGCCTCGTTAATTGAAGATATTACAGAGATAGAGGGTGATTTCAGAGTAAGAATAGGGATGATGCATCCAGAGAGCATAATGAGAGACCTGAAAACAGTAATCAAATCATTTGAAAATGAAAAAATTTACAAATTTCTTCACTTACCTCTTCAAAGTGGCAATGACCAAGTTTTAAGCCATATGCAAAGGGGACATCCGGCAGATACCTTTAAAAAAATCGTTCATAACTTTAGGGAGGCAATACCCACGCTTTCTCTGGCCACCGACGTGATTGTAGGCTACCCCACCGAAGATGATAAGGCATTTCAGGACACCATCAAGTTGATAAGGCAAACAGAACCAGACTTTTTACATATCTCAAAGTATCATCACAGGCCTGGTGTGGCTTCTTCACACTTAAGTGAGATAGCCACCCCGATTATGAAAGGCCGGGTTAGGCAGATTAATGAACTCAAGACCAACATAGCCTACCAAAGTAACCAGAAAATTCTCCATACTATACAGAACATTCTAATAACACATAAAGGCCCCCGGGGGGGATGGGTTGGTCGTAATAATTCATATAAAACAGTAATCGTGGATGATGCTCCCCTGGGAGAATTCATCACAGTCAAAATTACCGAAGCAAAAAATACCTACCTCCGGGGAGAAGTAATCTGATTTTTTTCTAAAAAAATTATTAAAATAAAAAAAATGGGTTTAGAAAGGTAAGGATGCGTAGGTACCTTTCGGAGTGTAAGAACTCGTGTCCCAATTGTTTATTCTTCCAAAACTGTTTGCATTATTGCTGGCATCGGCATTGATCCAGTTTCCATCCACATAAACCTGTGCCCATACGTGTCCGTAGGTTCCGCTAGCGAAGTTACAGGTACCGTGTTTGTATAGACTTGGTATTCCTGCTGCTCGGCAAAGGGCCACTATCAGGTGGGACAGATCACAGCAGTTACCAGCACGGTTCAACAAGGTATTAACTGCACCATACTTGGTATTGTAGTAGAATGAGTAATCTAACTCATCACGCACCCAGTTGAATATGAACAGTGCCATCTCATAGGTTGAAGTGGCATTTGCTGTTATGTTCTGGGCTAAAGTGACAATCCTAGAATCAGTGGACTGGCAGTTGGTTGTGGGCTGTAGATACTCTTGTAACTCAGCTGAATAGTTTGTTACGGGTATTGGAAAAGATACGGGTACTGCATTTGAATCGGTAGTCTCTGAATCTGCAAATACTGAACCAGCACTTACTGCATCGAAATCACTGCCTTCAAAGAAGCTAGCATCTATCAAACCGAAACGGAATAGGGCGTAACCAGATGCACCACAATCCAGTGCCTTTTTGATATCTTCTTTTAATTCCGTTGCTGGCAAGAGGGTCAGATTACTATCTGAAGCATAGGTCTGCAAACCGACTATTACAGGTGTAGATCCCGCTTCACGAACTATGTAAGCAGTTTTCGTACCGATCCAAGTGTTGTTCTGTCCATAGTTACCTTTGTAGATCATGGGCACTAGGAAGTCCAGATAATTGGCAAGTTGTCCGTAATCCTGTCCATAGTAGTAGGCGTTAACGGAACCCTCCGGCATGAGGGCAGCTGACAGTGCTACATTTGATTTCACTGATTTAACTGAGGTCTTCACTCTGGCCACGAAGCTGGTTATGGCTGCAGTTCCACCGGTGTATTTATATGCAGTTCCAGGGTAGCGGACGTAATCCAAGTGAATACCGTCTACCAGATCACTACTGGCCAGTTTAGTGGCAAATTGAACCAACTGGTCGTTAAAACTGGTGTCAGTACCGTAACGGGTTTCAGTTTTATAGGTCGTGGTGGTTTCGTATTTGTGTTTCCAAACGTAGTACCATCCGTACTTTTTTTGGTATTTGGTAACTTTTTGCCACGTATACTTCCACTTGTACCTCCATTTGGAACCTGATTTATACTTATATTTGTACCATTTTTTGGTCCATTTGGTGTAGGGTACCTTATACCAGCCCTTGTACCACTGTTTATATTCTACCTTCACTGTTTTCTGGTAGGGTACCTGGGCGGTGTAACTGTAAGTTCCTAAAGGATCTACCCAGTTACCGTTGGCGTCTTTGAAACAAGTTATCCAAGCATGGATTCTAATGTTATTGTTTGAAAGTTTTCCTTTGACTTTTGCTAAGTTTTTAAGGGTGGTTTGGTAATCCACCAGTCTACTTACTTTAATGTATACGTCAGTGATTCCAGCCTTCACCAGATCCTGGACATTGATGCGGTCAATGTCATCGCTACGTATCCAGATTCCCTGTGGGTTACTGTACGAGTCATTAATGGTAGTTGCACCGTCTGATGTGGTTTCACCTGCTGCTAATGTATCTTCTTCTGATGTGGTGTTCAAGTCGCTGGCTATGTGGGTAGTGTTAATCAGTGTTGTATCGTTGGTTATATTTTCGCTGGCAACACATATGCCGTTATTTAAAAGGAGCAAAGCTCCAAATAGAACCAGCAGTGTAATCAAAAATTTTTTATTAATTATACCGCCTCCGACTCATATAATACCATTTGATGTTTTTTTCCTAAAATGGAAGGAACATGAAATTGTCATATTCCGGGTATTTCTGAGTATATGTGCCTCTTTTTACCATTACTTATAAAATTTATTATTTTTTTCTGGCATTAAAACAGTTCAAGAACTCTTTTTAGCATTAGGAGCTAATTTTCACAGATTTATTATCAACATTAAACGGTTTATTTCCTTGGTTTTCCCATTTTGGGTATTATAATCTTCTAAAACCCGTTAGGTTTTTTTAACCACTTTTAGGCCTTAAAAGTTTGATTGTGCTAACGATGGTTACTGTGGGATTGACTCAGAATCCTACCCAACAAATTGGAAAGTAATATTTTGGTTAAAAAAATTGTTAAGGCCATTAAGAAATCTTAACTGTACAATAAAACCTATTATGAGGTCATTATTTAGTTTTAAAATTAATGTGATGTTTCAAATTCGTTTTGGATGACTAGTGAGTTCAATAAATATATCTAACTATTGTCCATAGGTAATTCACTCAAAAAAATATTAAAATAGATTGATATCCTTTAAAATCCATTTAAATTCTCGGACAATTTTGGATTTATGTGCTGATATTGGTGGGAAATTACATTGTTTAGAGATATCAAAAAAAACACGGATTATACAAGTATCAGACCATTAGTTCAGTACAGTATAGAAAAAAATTGAAATGAAATTTTCAAAAATTTATATGTATTGAAGAATTTCAAAGGAGTATAAATGCCGTGGGCCGGACTTGAACCAGCGACATCCAGATCTTCAGTCTGGCGTTCTCCCAACTGAACTACCACGGCCTATGGGCCCGACGAGATTCGAACTCGTGATCACCTCCGTGTCAGGGAGGTATCATACCCCTAGACCACGGGCCCGCATTCAGTGATTATTATATTATTCCTATATAAACCTTTTCTATATCTTTTTTAAATCTGCTACCGCCTTTTTAGGATGTAATGGTGAGAGGATTTGATGGTAAAGTTTATTCCCTTCAGAAACATATTAAATATTCACTAGAAAACTACCCCGTGGAGGAATGAAATATGGATATCCAGGATCCAATAAAGACAACGGTCGAAGAAATACGCAAGGTTTTAAATATTGAAAATGTAATTGGTGAAGTTATCGAAACCGAGGATAAGGTTATGATCCCTGTGACCAAGTTTGGAATGGCATTTGGTGCAGGTATGGGTGAAAGTGGAACTAATGGTCAAAATGGCGGTGCTGGTGCGGGTGGTGGTGCTGGAATTGAGCCTGTAGCCATGGTCGTGGTATTCAAGGGTGTTTCTGGACCTGATGGAGTAAAAGTCCTGTCATTAAAATCAGCGGACCCACTTGCACGTGCCATAAGCGAGGTGGGCAGCACGGTGATGGATATCGTGAAAGAAAGCCGCAAGAGCAAAGATTCAGCTACAACAGAAAAGAAGGAAGAACCCACAGAATAGAGCGGATAGAATTTGACAACTATCCTGTTAGCCATTTTTCTGACCATAGTCTGCATTATTCTATCTTTTCTTATAATTCCATTCCAACTGTCTTTATGGTTCTCTAAAAAGGACAAATCTCTACAGGGAGATATGAAGATAAGTTGGTTGGGGTTAACACTAATTAAAAGAAGAATACCATCCACAAAAAAAACCCAAAAAGAAGAGAAAAAAGAGAAAGAAAAACAGAAATGGGACAGAGAGCGAATAGAAAAAGTTTTAAGTCTTTTCAATGAATCCTGGCCCTGTATGCTTCAGATTTTACACTCATTAATGGATTCTATAAAGATCCAGGAAATTAGGTTGAATCTCCAACTGGGACTGGAAAGTCCAGCCGACACGGCCATAGTAACGGGTTATATATGGGCTTTCACTGCATCCACTCGGTACATAACCCCATCTATCCCTGATATTTCCATACATCCTGATTTTGAAAAAAAGATTCTAGATGGATTTTTGAATTTGAAACTCAAAATTCGACTGTACAGAGTTACCAAAGAATTGATACGGGCCCTTACCAAGAAACCAGTCAGATCGCTTATTTCTGAAATGAGGGGGTAATTATTTTGGAAAAAATAGAAACCTGTCAAGGGGGGATGGAGGGAAAAATCGTGAAATTACAACCAATTGGAGTAGATGGAAAAGAGATCTATCCCCTGGTTAGAGTAGTTGAAATAGATGGGACTGGTTTTCATGCCCAGTACATTGAGCCCATTGCACTGGTGGTTGTAGAAAATGGTGAGAAGTACGTTATTTCCATAACTGGAGAAGATCTTTCTTCAGATCTATGGGACATGGTTAGTTAATATCCTATTCACTGTGCACACCATATTCCAACACCCTAAATAGTTTCACGATTTCCGATGAATCAAGATTAAGTAAATTATTCACAATTAACACAGATATTAGTTAGCATTAAAGAAAATAATTCTTAGCCCTATAGGAGTATTTAAATGGCTATGAAGGAAGCCCAACGTTATATTATCGAAGAAATTTTGGATGGGAATGTTAAAAGTAGGAAAGATCTCCAAAAACTAAAATTGAAGGTTTGCAGAGATTTTCAACTTGATAAATTTCCCAGCAACTCCTCCATCCTAAAAGAGGCCACTCTCCCAGAGCAGAAGTGGATTTCACCATTATTAAAGAAAAAACCAACCCGCACCATATCTGGTGTGGCAGTAGTGGCAGTGATGTGCCCCCCTCACCAGTGCCCACATGGAAGATGTTTTTACTGTCCAGAATGTGATACGGCCCCTCCCAGTTATACAGGTGAGGAGCCAGCGGCCTTAAGGGCCAGGATGTTTGACTTTCATCCCTACCGCCAGGTCTACAATCGTCTCTTGCAGTTAGAGAGCATTGGTCATCCACTGGATAAGGTAGAGTTAATAATCATGGGTGGAACTTTTCCTTCACAACCAATATGTTTCCAGGAATGGTTCATAACTCGCTGTATTCAGGCTATGAATGACTTTGGTGGTGATAGAGATAAAATGGAGGTTTCCACCGATGATGAACTGGATGTTCCCACATATTTCCGGTACTTAACTGATGCTCAAGTAGATAATGAACGATCCCGGGTGCGCTGTGTGGGCATGACATTTGAAACAAGGCCTGATTACTCTAAAAAAGAAGATGTGGATCGCATGCTCCAGATGGGTGTTACCCGGGTGGAACTGGGTGTACAAACCATTTATAATTTTGTGTATCACCGTATGGAAAGGGGGCATCGGGTGGAGGATGTGGTGGAGGCTAATCAGGTCCTCCGGGACTCTGGCTTGAAGGTGGCCATGCATTTCATGCCGGGTTTGTTGTCCAATCCTGAAATGGATCTTCGCATCTTCCGGCGGGTGTTTAGTGATGGGAGGTTCATGCCAGATATGCTGAAGATTTATCCCTGCCTAGTTACCAAAGGCTCCCGTTTACACCAGAACTGGGAGAAAGGGATTTATCAACCATACAGCACTGCCGATGCCGTGGAAGTCATCGTGGAAATCAAGAAGATGCTGCCTAAGTGGGTGCGAACCATGCGTATCCAACGGGATATTCCTGCTCAACTCATAGAAGCAGGGGTAAAAAAATCTAACTTGGGGGAGTTGGTTTATCGCAGGTTGGAAGATGAAGGTAGCAAGTGTCAGTGTATAAGGTGTAGGGAGGTAGGACATCAAGCTTCAAGAGGCATATACCCCGATTTAGATCGAGTTAGGTTATTGAGAGAGGAATATGAAGCTGTAGGGGGTAGAGAAATATTTTTATCTGCAGAAGACCCAGAAAATGATGTTCTCATGGGATTTTTACGTCTGCGCATGCCTTCCAGCGCTGTTCATCGTTCTGAAATTGATGTTAACACTTCTCTGGTGAGGGAACTGCATGTTTACGGCCCCGTGGTCCCCCTTGGTGAGAGAAAAGTAGATGCCGGGCAGCACCGTGGATATGGTGAGGAACTCCTAAAGGAGGCAGAGAGGATAGCCCGGGAAGAACACGAAATGAAGAAAATGGTAATTACCAGCGGTGTAGGGGTGCGTGAATACTACCGAAAATTTGGATATCGTAAAGAAGGCCCTTACATGTCCAGATCACTTGATTAAAAATCTTGGAGGTATTATGATATGATGGATGCTCAGGAATTAGCTCAGAAAATTGATCATACCAATGTAGGCAGGGATGCCACATGGAATGATATAGAAAAGCTCTGTGATGAAGCAGAGTTGTATGGATTTAGGAATGTATGTGTAACCCCCACCCAAACAGCCCGGGCTAGCAAGTTTTTAGAAAATAGTTCGGTGGGTGTTTGCACAGTGATAGGCTTCCCATTTGGAGTTCAGACGCTCTACTCCAAGGCCTTTGAAGTTAAAGATGCCATTGATAATGGTGCTAATGAACTGGACATGGTTTTAAATGTAGGTGCACTGCATTCTGGGTATGATAATCTGGTTTATCGTGATATAAGGGGTGTGGTGCTGGCTGCTGGTGGAAAAGTTGTAAAGGTAATCTTTGAAACTGGATTGTTAAGTTCCCAGGAAAAGGTCCGAGCTTGCCACATAGCCCAAAGGGCAGGAGCCCATTATGTGAAAACATCTACTGGCATAGGAACCACTGGTGCCACTGTTGAAGATGTGAAACTTATGAGGCAGAATATAAAACCAGAAATGAAGATCAAGGCTGCTGGGGGTATTAGGGATTTAGAAACTGCCTTGGCCATGATTGAAGCAGGTGCCAGTAGAATAGGAACTTCAAGTGGTGTACAAATTATGGAAGGACTGTCTAGAGTTTAGGATGATCCCATGGAAATAGAAATTGAAGTAGTGGGTAAAGGAGTGGCAAAGGCAATTCTGGATGATCGGAACCCGGAGACTGCTACTAAAATTTATAACATACTCCCCCTGGAAGGCGAGGCCCTGGAATGGCAGGATGAAGTGTATTTTACCATACCTTTAGTTTCAGGATACGAAAATCCATCTTCTTCATCTGAAAGTGGTGATCTATCCTACTGGCCGCCTGGATATGCCTTCTGCATATTTTTTGGTACCACACAGCCTGTCTCAGAGGTTAACCATATAGGGCGGATAACTGAGAATCTGGAACTGTTCAGTGAAGTATCCGGGGATGACACCATTCTACTGAGGAAAGTATGAGATTTTTTCTAAGGTAAAAACAAACAACAAAAAAATGTCTTTTCTGGCTAGGAAACCATTGGTTGACCAACTCAGCTAATAGGGTATGTTAACCAGTTCACAAGCATAGACAGGCTATCATTTTGTAATCTAAGAAATTCGGATGATTTATTCCTGGTTCTTTCAATAGCCATGGTCCTACTGGTTATATATCGTTATCACCGATTCAGGCTCTTTTTTCATGAAAAATGGGGGTGGTGGAGAATTAAAATAATCTATGAACACAGAAATCGAAATTAAAACTCCTGAAATTCTCTATACAGGGTGTCACGCTCAGCAGGTATTCTTCCCATGTCTTCCACTATTCTACGAAGCTCTGAAGGAGGAGTATAAACTCCGTACTTAGACCCGGCGGATCTGGAAATATTTTCCTCTCCTAGTGTTCCACCTAAATCGTTTGCCCCTGCAGTGAGGCAAACTTGGGAGAATTTGAAGCCTAGTTTTACCCATGAAACTTGTATATTAGGTAACAAGTCCCCGAACATCAGTCTGGACACGGCATACACTTTTAAATCTTCAGTACCAGTGGTTCCAGGCCGGGATAGCCCCTTGAGGTAGATGGGGGCGTACTGGTGCATGAAGGTCAGGGGCACAAATTCGGTGAAGCCCCCAGTTCTTTCCTGAATCTGGCGGAGTATTTCCAGATGCTCCACCCTTTGATGAACGGTTTCAACATGTCCATACATCATGGTGCAGGTGGTGGGAATATCATGGTGATGCGCTTTTTCTATTACATCCACCCACTCTGTGGTGGAGAGTTTGCCAGGACAGATTACCTTACGCACCTGGTCATTTAATATTTCTGCCGCTGTACCTGGCATAGAACCCAGGCCTGCTTTTTTTAACATCTTAAGAGTTTCATCCAGGGATAACTCTGCTTGCATGGCACCATAGTAGATTTCCATTGGTGAAAAGGCGTGTACGTGTAATTCTGGAATTTCCTCCTTGACAGCTTGGAGAAGATCTTCATAAAAATAGGCATCTACAGCAGGATGCAGACCACCCTGGATGCAGACCTCCACGGCCCCATTTTTCCAAGCTCTCCTGGCCCTCTGGACTATTTCTTCAATGGCAAGGAAGTATGCTTCTTTTTCACCCTTCTTTTTGCGAAAGGCACAGAAGCCACAGGTCCCGGTGCAGATGTTGGTGAAGTTTATATTCCAATTCTGTATGTAGGTGACTTTATCTCCAATCAGATCTTTTCGAAATTTGTCTGCAGCTATAACTAGGGCATGAAAATTATCTCCAGTTGTTTCCATTAATTTAAGGGCTTCTTCAGTGGAAATAGGGTCATGAAATGCTTTTTCTAGTATACCTTCTATCTGGGGGTCAATCTCCAGACTCTTATTCATGACAATTCCTATAGCGTACAATAACCTTATAACTTTTGGTTAGATGATGAACTCATCTGCCCAGTGGATAGTGGGTATACACTTGCCCAGAAGACCATTAATACCGATATATTTAAATATAATAGTGCCCTAGCTAAATTAGGAGGTGAAAATATGGCTGAATTACCAATTGCTCCAGTTGGAAGGATCATAAAAAATGCTGGTGCACAACGGATTAGTGACGACGCAAAAGAGGCTTTAGCTAAAGCTCTCGAAGAAAAAGGAGAGGAACTGGCCAAACAAGCTGTTAAACTTGCAAAACACGCCGGAAGGAAAACTGTCAAAGCCGACGATATTGACATGGCCGTTAAGTCCGCTTAATTGTCTTCTCTTTTGTATTTTTGGGGATTAATCCCTACTTTATATTTTTTTTCTCCTTTTTTTTGCAAAACCAATTAAATACTAAATTGCATATTAGCTACTTTCATCTTCAACCAAAAATTTAATAGACTTCATACTTAAATAAATCTGTTAAATTATGGAAAGGAATGTATATGAGCACCATGGATAATTTAAAAGAAGCATTTGCTGGTGAATCTCAGGCAAACCATAAATATATGGCGTTTGCTAGAAAAGCCGATGAAGAAGGTTATACTCAGATAGCAAAGTTATTCCGGGCTGCTGCTGAGGCTGAAAGAGTGCATGCTCACAACCACTTCACCATTATGGGTGGTATCAGCTCCACCGAAGAGAACCTAAAAATGGCGATATCTGGAGAGATTGATGAATTTGAGAACATGTATCCCGATTTCATTGAAGAAGCTAAAAAAGATGGCAACAAAAAGGCAGTCTGGACCTTTGACGTTGCAAACCAGGTGGAACAGATACATGCAGTATTGTACAAGAACGCCCTGGAATCCATTGGTAACACAGAAGAAGTGGATTACTATGTATGTGGCTGTTGTGGCAACACGGTAGAAAATGAGGCCCCTGACATATGTCCAGTGTGTAAATGTCCTAAAGTTGAGTTTTTCAGGGTAGAATAAGTAAAATATCTTCTTATTCTCTTTTTTTTTCATAAAAAAATTTTTTTAATCTTTGATCTTGTCTTTGGACTTTCGTTCACTGGTATTGAAAAATATTTGTTTAAAATCAATCTGGGTATTGATGAATGTTAAAATTATATACAAATGGACACAGAAGATTATGTGGAGAGGTGTCATGATGAAGGTTACTGAACTTTTAGGAAAAAAAGTCCTGGATAAAGATGCAATGGGTGTTGGTAAAATTTCTGATATGGATATTGATGCAGTTGAAGGAACTGTTAGTTCAATTACCATATCTTCCAGTGATTTTAGTATTAACCGGGATGATTATGAGATCACCAATCAGGATATTGACCAAGTGGGTGACTACGTACTTTTGAAAATAGATAAAACAGAGTTGGATATCCGGGCAGAATCATCTCAAGAGACCGAAAAAAGGAAGTTTAAACTTTAAAAATAATTCAGAGTTAACTTAAGGGGTATAAACATATGTCAACCGACTTCAAGGGTAAAAACATAGTTAAAGGTACTCACGTACGTTACACTGGAACTGGAACTGCTGGTGAGGTCCTTGATGTCCGTGAAGACCAGAAGGCGAAGTGGGCTCAGATGGACAGCACCAATTTATGGTACAACATCAGATTCCTGGAAATCATGGATCCAGAAGAGTACCAGAAGGTGAAACACCGAGAATCTTTGCGGGAGAGAATTTCTGCTGAAAAATCTCCTGAAAAAGATGAAATTGCCCGTAAAACTGTGGAAAAATTAAAAAAGAAATTCGGTGAAGACGTGGATATGAGTAACGAGCTCTGTGACGGTGGAGGATAGATCAATCCCACATCTATCCATTTTTTTTCTGTCTTAACAAAGGGTTCTTAAGGGCTTCAGTAACAGGAATGGAAATTGCTTAGAATAGCCAGGAGCACCCACCAGTCGAATTAACTTTGTTTTTTTTTACATTGTTGGTTTAACATCCATTTTTTTGAATCTAAATTAGGTTAAAAGTATTGTTATCCGTCTAAAACCATTGGGATTGGCTTCCAGTGGCCATATTATTCGCCTATCCGTTGGTTTGGAATTTTATCGAAAATCTTCTCCGGGTCCAGGGAACTGGGATTTTTATGGTGGATAATATGGGTGGAGTTCCTGGGGGAGTGGTAGGACCATGCACCGTAAGGTGAAGGTACGTGGTTACATTCACTTTGGATCAGGGGGATAGTCATGCCTTCCAATACACTCAACTATCAAGATCAGTGGACTACCAACCATAAAATAAAAAAAAGGACCAGGGAGTGCTGAGAATATGCTCATAGTTTCATGGGAGGAAATACAATATGGGAAGATTACCACTAATTTCTGACTTCATCTATTTACTTATCATCGTATTCTGGAAGATAAGAGTATGGAAATCACACCAGAGCTATCTCTAGTTGAAGCCCATCCCGAGAAATGCAGCTGGTGTGGAATCTGTGCTGAACCTTGCCCCACTGGCAATTTCATAACGATGGTTATTCCAGCAACTGAACCAATGTAATTATTGTCTATGTTATGTCTCCTTATGCCCTGCCGGATTCATTCCTTCTTTTGCAATGATAAAGGCAAGACTTATCTGGCTGTAATGGCCCACAGACTTGTTAAAAGGAAATAACATTTTTTTTCAAGAAAAAGAATATTTTATGGGCTAAAAAGGTGTAATAACTGATATTAGTGCTTTAAATTCTTAATAAAGCATTTCAACAAAGATTATATACTGTTTCTGATATAGTTAATAATAGGTGATCAGATGGATAAAGAAAGATTTCTTTTACCGGCTATTATCATAGTAGTGTTGCTGGTCATAGTTGCGGTGGCCACCTCACTAATCGGAAATACTACCTTCAAAACAGGAAATGTGGCCTTCCAATACCCAAATTCATGGTATAAGGAACAATCTATAGGAAACTTCGATGATCAGTCATTATATTCTGCGGTTACACTTAATAGGGATTTTCAATCTAATAACCAGACTGTAACTGCTTATATAATATTTCAAATGCAAATCACAACACAGGGAGTCTTACAACTACCCAGTACTGGGAGTATAACCACTAATTCTACCAACTCCACTGTAGGAACCATCAACATTGGCGATTTTAAAGCAACTCAACTGGGTAATCTGGGCCCAGAAGTGGCTCAGAAAGTAACTATAATACAAAAAGACAACTTTTATTACACGATACAATACATTTGTCCTTCCAGCGCTCTTAACGAAACAACGGAAGCATACAACATGATCTTGAGCACACTACAACTGTCCTAAGAAAACTGAATCTTAATATGGTTGGACTCTTCCAACCATTTTTCTATTTTCTTAATATTTTTGGTCTGAGGATAGATTTATTGATGAATTCCTGTTCTATTCCTGTTTCTTCCTTTAATATTCGGCTAATTAACCCTTTTTCTGAATTTAAATTGAAGGAGGCATTTATATTTATAATCCCATTTTGGCCATAGATTTCTATTAAGAAATCTTCAGGGTCAATTAAGGACTCTGGGTCAATCTCCAAGTATCGGGCAGAACCAAAGATCTCCAGGGCCACAGCTTTTCTTTTGGGATTCAAATCCACAGTCATATTATTTAACTCAATTGATTCCTGGTAATCGTACTCATCGAAGTTGAAAATAAATATGATATCTCTTTTGGGATCATAATCCCAGTTTAACATTCGTTTACACATAACAATCAAACCTATCAATATGTTAATGTTAAAACTATATTATTAATATTAATCATTAAATAGTTTATGGTAATTCTGCCGATCACATCAGTAGGATCACAAAAAGAATCGGGGCACTTATAAATATTTTTGATAAGCTGTGAAGGAAAAAATACTATTTTCTGGGAATGTTTATAAAGAATCTAAGGAATTTGGAAAATTGAGTGTTAATTCAAATCTCAACATTCAGAGTTACTTGTTATGTACCATATTATTACAATATTAAACGAATAACATAGTTACTTAGGATATATTATAATATACTGCGATGTACAGAATTTTTAAGAACTAATATAAAAAAACACGAACTGGAGTAAAAAATGTCACAGTATGGCTTAGACCAGAAAAATATCAACTTGGATGAAATAACAGAAAATTCTCTGAAAAATTTAGCTTTATTTGAAGTAATAAAAACAGGTGTCCTGTCTAAAGATGATGTAACCCGATATAACTGTTACCAGATTTTACTGCGTTTGAGCGAAGAACATCCGGATTTTTTATATCTTCACTGGGATTATTTTTACAAAATGCTGAAGAGTAACAACAATTACCATCAGAACATAGCCATTAATATCTTGGCCAATTTAAGCATGGTGGATGTTGAAAATAGATTCGAAGATATTTTTGAAGATTATTACCACATTCTCGCTGGAGAACGGACAATAACTGCATCTCATGTGGCCCTTAATTCATCTACCATCTACATTAACAAGCCAGAATTACGAAGCATAATTATTGATCAGCTACTTAACATTGATAATATTCACAGGGGAAAACAAAAAGAACTGGTGAAGGCTTATGCCATTGAATCATTGCTAAAAATATATCCTCATGAGGAAGATAAAAAAAGAATCGATGACTTTGTGAAATCACAGTTAAAAAGTTCCAGTCCTAAAACCCGTAATATGGCGGCTTGTTTTATGGAAAAATGCCTTTAACAAAATATTAGTTGATTTGAAGTCGGATGCTGTAACTTTTTTTGTTTTGAATGGCTTTTAATTATTAGAAATAATTTTTTTATACATGGAATTATGTTAACACGTACCTATTAGTTTAATTTATTAGGAGTAACTCATTAGCAGTCCAGTTATGGTCTCCGAATCTGAGCAAACTCTAAAATAAAGAACAAGGAGTAGTTGAACTCAATTTTGAAATTCATCAAGTCGAAGTTTTTTTGGTTATCTCGGACCAAACGGGGCTGATAAGACTACCACCATCAGTTTTCTTCTTGACCATATCCGATGCGTCTCTGGGATTTATCGGTATTTGATCTTGTCTGGAACATTTTTTGGAGCTTTGACCCCATTTTTTTTACTTGCCCTACAGTGGGATCAGGAACTCAGTATGGGAAAAGCACGTAGACTGGGACTTTTATCTTACATTTTAAATGCACTGGCTCCAGTGGTTACTGAACTGATACTTTACAAGGTTTATCTGTGTTTTATTATTATATAGGGAATGATCCACTCATCAAAGGGTTTAACGGGTGGTATGAGTCTGTACTTTTAATTTCCACCTTTTCACTGGTTTTTGTGGGAATTTTTGTAAAGACGTGATCTTGGAACTTGATCAGATTAATGAAATGAACTTAGAATTACTCTAGGAAGATTATTATTATCCATGAAGACCTTCTAAATCTATTCAACAGATTTGTCCTGTACTGAAACGCAGAACCGGCATAGGGCACTGGGATTTTTCAGCTGATGGTCCTTGACTGGACACAGATACTTTCCTCCCTCGTATCTCAGAGTGAAACCACCAGGAAATTTAGTCCCCACTGGATGCACAGGTTCTTCCCGGATAAAGGTGGTGTAGATGGCAATCACTCGGGCAATTTTTAGAAAACAGAGTTCATCTTCACTTTTTGCTTCACTACGCTGCCTTTCCAGAACATCCAGAAAGGCTTGCAGACGGATGGCATCCACCCCGCCCTGGTAATGACCTTCATCCTTTTTAAGGTCAGCAATTCGACCAAAAAAGGCTTTGCTGAAGTGTTGAATGTAATCTTCACGGTAACCTGCAGGCATGTACTTGGCATCTTCTGTTAAAAATGAGGTGGCCCGCATGATGTCCTGTATAGATACCTGACTGCTTTCCTTTTTTATAAGTTCCAATAGTTGCATCCTGGTTAATTTACCCGATTGAACCAATTCTTCCACACTTTTCTTCAATTAAACTCCCACCATTACTGAAAATTATTCCATGATTTAAACTTCTTCATCCTGTCTGGCAATGCAAAATGGACACACTGCCAGGGGATTATCCTCGTTGTTCTTTTTAACAGGACAAATAAAGCCGATTTTATCTTTTTTCACTTGGAAACCTCCTGGAAATGGTGTTCCTACTTGGTGAATAGGTTCTTCCCGGATAAAGGTGGTGTACAGGGACATGATCATGTATATCCTGAAAAAGGCTGGTTCAGTATCTTTCATGGTTTCCACTAATTTTTCCTGTTCTTCTAAAAGTTCAAGGGCAGTGTTGAGATCATCCTTATTAACTGATCCAGTATAATGATTTTTGTCCTCTTTAACCTCTTTGATACGAATTAAAAAACCGTTAACGTAGGCCCTGACAAATTCCTCACGATAACCAGCTTGCACGTAGACCGCATCCCTATGGAGATGAAGGCTGGAACGAATAATATCGTTAAGGCCCAGTTTGCGTGCCTCTTCCTGGAGCACGGCCAAGAGCTCTTTCTTGGTGGTTTCTTCGTTGGTGGTTAAATTTTTTAGTTTACACTGCATTGGAAAAAACTCCCATTAATGCACGCTACAAGAGGGTATCCTGTCCCCTTCGGAAATGTTTAATGATATTATCTGCAGTTTTAGAGCCCACTCCCTCGATTCTAAGCAGTTCCTTCCGGGAGACATAGCTTAAATCCGTTCCAAAGGCATCTACCAGTGCCCTAGCTCTTTTTCGGCCTAATCCCCGTACCGAGACTGTTAAGGGCAGTATATCCTCCCGGGCTCCGTAGTACATGCGGGCTGACAGAACGTTCAACTGGTCCAAGCCAGTGTAGATGCCCAGCACCTGGCAGATCTCCCGGTAAAATTTGATAAGTAAAGAAGCTTCGTAGGCAGTTCTCCGTGCCCCTGCAGCATAAACATGGAATGCATTTTCCATTTCATATTCACTCCTCTCGTTCATCCACTCCATCAGCACAGCTGCAGTGGCTTCTTCATTACGCACATCCACCATGAAGACACCAGCCCGGTTAAGCCTCTCCCTTACAGGTTCTCTGCTTTTACGTCCCTTGAAACTCACTTTGGGAAGATCTGGAGTGAGGCATATCTCATACACCAGCCGGGGTATATCAAGTTCCACAGAGGAACGGGCGAATTCTCTCAAACGCACGGCAGTCTGCACAGAGTAGTTGCTTCGGGCAATCAACATCCCCAGATCAGTGGTGCGCAATCCATCTGGAGTGGCTTGTATGATCCCATTCTGCAACAGGAACTCCAGAGCATCTTTAAGTTCGTACTCCATGGTGTCAGCTGATAAAAGGGAAAGATATTCACTGCCACTTATTTGATGGCCGTAGAAAGTTTTCTGGAAGAATTCAGTTAGTTCAATGGGGTTTTTTGCCAGGCCGGAGGCAACTTGGGCGATGATCTGACGGAAAATTGCGTCTTTATTTTCCAAGAGCCGGGAGTTAGTGGTTTCCACTTCCCCATGGAGGTATCGCTCCTGGAGGTCGAGTCCTTCATCCATGGTTTTGGCAATTAAGTAAGAATATCCTTCCGTGTCGTACCCTGGTCTTCCCGCCCTTCCCGACATTTGCTCGTAATCGAAGACAGGTATGGGTTGGAGTCCCTGGCTGGTCCAGCGGGTGTAGTCCCGGATAACCACACTGCGACTGGGCAAGTTCACCCCATACATAAGGCTGGGAGTGGCGATGATCATGAGTAAATTACCATCACGGAACTCTTCTTCAATTATGTCCTTTTGTTGGTCGAAGAGACCGGCATGGTGAAACACCAACCCATTTTCTGCTGACTCAGCCAGCTTCATGCACACTGCAGTGGGTAAGGAACCCCTCCTTTTCGGCACATCCAGGATCTTCCTGGCCACCCTTTTAAATTCCTCCTGTTTATGGTCTGGAAGGTTTTTTCGTATCTTTCCAGCTAGATAACCGGCCAGAGATTCGGTGAAGCGTCTAGTGGAAACAAAAACCAAGCTCTGGGATGATTCGTCCAGAGATTCCTTCAGAATCCGAAGTATCACATCATTTTTATTCTTAAGATGGAATTCCTCCATGTTGAGGACCTCTTTATGGAGGGGCACGGGCCGATAGTCATGCTCCACCACCCGGGCCTCCAGCCATCCGGAAAGTTCTTCCATATTCTGCAATGTAGCTGATAAGGCGATGATACGCATCCCCTTACTCAGGATCCGGCTGCGGGTAATGGCACATTCAATGGTGGGTCCCCGGCTGTACTCTCCAATCATATGGAATTCATCCACGATTAAAAGATCCACCTCCCTGAGGGTGTTCCAGGAAAACCGGGATAAAGCGTCAAAGGACTCAAACACCATCACCGACAAGTCAGCACTGGATGGATGTTTACCCACCGTGATTCCGAATTCTTCAAACTTCTTAAACTCCTTAATCTTTTCATTCTGAATAGATATTAGTGGCACGGTATAGACCACCTTACCCCCATCCAGGATGGTTTTTAAGGCGGCTAAGACCCCCAGTAAGGTTTTTCCACTGGCAGTGGGTATGGCCAGAATGTAGTTATCCCCACTTTCTAGAAAACCAGCCTCCACTGCTGCTTGCTGGGCTGGGTTAAGGTCTTCGATGTAGGGATAGCACTTTTTGATGATATCTCTGATTTTAGGGTCTATATATTTCATTACAACCAGATCTCAATTTGTTTTAGCTTTTTTTAGTCCATTATAAACTTTAAAATGTGAAAATTTCAAGCTAATTTTTCCTTTCTGAGTACTTTTATATCAGTAATCTGTGTGTGCGGATATTGGCCATCCTCATCTTTCTCCACACTCTTCACCATATCCCAGATTGTTAGCAATGCCACGCTCACTCCAGTTATGGCTTCCATCTCCACTCCTGTCTGGCCAGTGGTGCGGACCTCCACCTCCGCAGTTATGTGCTCCTTTTGGACATCGAATTCCACATTAATGCCAGTGATGGATAGGGGATGGCAGAGTGGTATTAAATGGTGGGTGGACTTAACAGCCTGGATCGCTGCAATCTGAGCAGTGGTTAACACGTTCCCTTTCTTAATTTCCTCATTAACAATGAGTTCTATGGTAATTGGCTCCAGTTTTATCTTTCCACTGGCCAGGGCGGTTCTTTTGACCAAGGGTTTTTCTCCTACTTCCACCATTTGCACTCCCTCCTGGGAAAGGTGGGTAAATTTCCTGTTTTCCATGGAATCAACTCGTAATCAAATATGATATATTTACCATTAATAAGGTATCTTTATCTGTGCATATTTTCTGGCTGTTTCACGGGCCCGTTTTTTAACTACTTTCTGGGAGATATATTCCTCCATTTGCATAATGGCCTGGGTTAAAGCTTCTGGTTGGCCGGGTTCCACCAACTGGACTATGGATCCTGATTCTATTTCCACCACTCCTCCCACATTGGTGGCCACAACAGGCACGCCTGATGCTAGTGATTCGAGAATGGAGATGGGAAAACCTTCAGAAATACTGGGGAGGACGAACAGATCCACTGCAGGCATGATCTTTTCCACGTCACGACGTTCACCCAGAAAGACCACATCCTTAATATCATCTTCCTGCACCTTTCTTTCTAGTGCCTTTCTCAGGGGGCCATCACCAACGATTAGGAGTTCATATTCACGGCCTGTACCATCATGCTTCAGATGATCATCCAGAATTTTTTTACCCTCCAGGAGGTACTTAACACCCTTTTGGGGTACTAGGTTGCCTACAAAAAGGAGGGTGGTTTTATGAGGATCCAAGTGCAAATCAGATGGAGGGGAGTTGTAGGGAGAAAAACGGTTCATATCCACTGCATTGGAAGTTAAGATTACTTTTTGGGGGTTTATACCCAGTTTCAGCACCTTTCTTTTCAGTGCTTTGCTGACCACCATAACGTGGTCTGCTCTCTCCAACACCCATCGGATAACTTGCTTCAAAGGTGGCCTCTGGCCCTGAATCAATAGATCAGAGCCATGGACGGTGACTGCTGTTGGGGTTCTTGTTAAACCACCAACCAGCACTGCAATGAGGCCCGGAGGGAGGATGTAGTGGGCATGGATAAGGTCCAAGTCCTGGCTGCGCACCATCCTCATCAATTTAAAAAAGGATGAAAGGAAAAAAAATAAGCCACGCAGACCCTTAATCGGTGGAGCCCAAGCCTCCTGGACCTGGATCCCATCACAATCTTTAATATGGGGATGAGGATAGGTGATCACCCATACTTCATCTCCACGAGCAATAAGTTCCTGGGAGAGGAGGTAGGAGTGGGAGGAGACCCCACCAATATGGGGAGGGAACTGGCCCAGCAAACAGATTTTCATATTCCCATCACCCTTAATCAGCCAATTAGTAACTGATGATTGCTGTTTAAGATGGTTCCATCCATTTCCATGATTAAAATCTCCGTCCTGATCATGTACACTTCCAAGATACGGTTATGGATGGATGTGGCGATGGAGTTGAACACCTCCTGCACCAGGCCTTCCCTCCGGAGGATGCTGATCATCTCTTCGGTGGTGTTACAGTTAAAAATAAGTTCCAGTACTGGTTTAGAAGCACCCATCAACCCGGCGTGGGCAGTTATCACTTCTCTCCGCCCGTCAGCCAATTTGTGCTGGGTGTTAAAAATGCCAGCTGCCAGCTTCACCAGTTTACCTGCATGTCCCAGGAGAATTAAATGATTTAAACCACGATCATGTGCTTCCTGGAGCATAAAACCAACATGATTCCCCATATGAATTATCTGGTCCTTATCAACACTTAGAATATTCAATGCCAGTTTTTCTCCAATGTTTCCCGGCACAAAGATAAGTTCTTCATATCCCTCGGCCAGGGCCACATCCAATTGGCACTTAAGGGACTCCTGGAAACTTTTCTGAGACATAGGACGGGCAATGCCTGTGGTCCCCAGTATGGACAGGCCGTTAATAATTCCCAACCGGGGATTCATGGTTTTTTGAGCCACTTTTCTGCCCTGGGGGATGCTAATGGTAACTTCTAATCCCTTACCTTCTGGTAGGATCTTTTGCAAGTTACTAAGAATCATGGTCCGGGGAACAGGGTTAATGGCTTTTTCCCCCAGGGACACCTGTAAGCCGGGCTTGGTAACGGTACCCACTCCGTCCCCACCCTTGATTAATATGTCCGGATCATTTGTTAACTGCACATCAGCTTGTATTTCCAGATTTTGGGTCACATCTGAGTCAGGATAGGGCATCTTTCTTACTGTGGCCCAGCCATGGTCTTTTCCCAGTTTTTTCGAATGTTCAACCAGCACATCCAACTTTCCCAGGGGAGTTTTAATGGGGACAGAATCCACAACTCGTTCCAGAGAAAGCAGGGCAGCCACTGCAGCGGCTGCTGCTGCGGTTCCCGTGGTGATTCCGTACTGTCCCTGGCCTTCTCTTTCCATGACCATTACTGTAATTCTTCTTTAATGGCTGATAATAGTTCATCTTTGTTGGGCGCGCCTACGAAGCGCACCACACCATTTAAGGCTATGGCGGGCACAGCCATGAGTCCGTACTCAATGGCCTTTTCCCGGTCAACCATTATATCAATTTTTTCAATTTCTAAATCATTTGGCATTTCTTTTTTCACTTCATCCACCACTTGTACTGCCATGGGGCAGTAAGGGCAGGAGGGGGATGTGAAGACTTCAACTTTGACAACCATTTTTTCACCTCTTACATGAGTATAATCACTATCTTATATTATATTCAACTGCGCCTTTCTCCATGAAACTTCCAATTCCTTTTCCCAGGGCGTAAGCTGCATTGGTGGAGAGACTGTTTATAACATCCTCAAAGTTTTGTGAGGGGGTGATGGTAATCACCCGGTATGAATCAGATAAGCCGCCCAGTCGAGCTGCCAGATCCAGGGCCTGTTTTTTCCCACCAGTTTCATCCACCAGTTTTAAATCTTTGGCTTGGCTTCCGGTATATATCTTTCCTTCAGCTATGCTTCGCACGTAACTTTCATTAAGATTTCTATTCTCAGCAACAAGGTGAATGAAATAGTCGTAGTCCTGATCCACCATTTCCTGTAACATCTTCTCTTCGGCTGCTGTGAGATCACGGTAACTAGCACCCATATCCTTGTATTCACCAGCCTTAATGGAGTACATGTCCACCCCAATCTTTTGGTAGAGTTCTGAAAGATCAGTTAAGCTCAGGATAACACCTATGCTACCTACGATGGATGAAGGACTGGCTACTATTTTATCGGCAGATGATGCCACCAGATAGGCTCCAGAAGCTCCCTGGTCACTGATCCAGACTACAACGGGTTTGGTGCAGTTTTTCACAGCGGACATAACCTCTTCACTGGCCACTGGTGATCCTCCAGGGCTGTTAATTTCCAGTAATATGGCACTCACACTGGGATCTTCCTCGGCCTGTTTTAAACTGTTCTTGATATTCTCAGGATTGGCCACCTTCCCTTCCAGAATATTGGACTCTCCATAAGCAATTTGACCTTCCAGGGGGATAACGGCTACTGTATCTCCCAGGAATATGCCCCCTGAAATGCCCAGAAGAAGGACTACAACGAAGGTGAGGAGTATTAACAGTAAAACTCCTCCTGCGATGAGGCCTAAAACAAGTTTATTGTTTTGATTCATGCTTACTACCTATTTTAGAAAATGTAAAATCCTTATTTTCGATGTATTTATTAATCTTCTCCTATTTAATAAATACTTGCAGGAGGTTTAAAGTTATTCCTTCTTAAGAGAGGATGATAAATTGATGTCTACAGTACAGTCACCAGGTTCCGCTACAGTTATAAATGCAATAGCCACTGGATGTGGGGCGGCATTCGGCATACAATTGTACGTGTACGCTGAGGCACGGCTTAAAGGTTCAGGGATTAAGTGCCAAGCAGAGGGGGTGGAAGATACATCCCTTATGGAAATATGTGCTCGTAAAGTCCTGGACCGATTCCAACTGGATACTGGGGTCCATCTTAAAACTACTAGCACCCTGCCAGTGGCATCAGGACTTTCCTCTTCCAGCGCCACATCCAATGCAGTGATTCTGGCTACATTGGACATCATAGGTAGAGAGGAACTGGTTGAAACTGATACACTGATCCCTATGGAAATCCTAGAGATGGGGATAGATGCTTCTCTAGAGGCAGGGGTCACCATTACCGGGGCACTGGATGATGCTAGCGCTTCCTTTTTCGGTGGTCTTTCCATCACCAACAACCTGGCTAGTAAGATTATCAGAAGAGAGAACATGGAGGGGCAAAATATATTAATATACATGCCCCATAGAAAGTCACCGACTGCCCAATCTAATGTGGCCAGGATGAAACTCCTAGCCCCCTGGGTGAAAATGGCCTTTCAGGAAGCCCTTCAAGGCGACTTTTACAAGGCATTAACCTTAAACGGATTGCTTTATTGTGCTGCCCTGGGATTTGAACCTATAATCGCACTGGAAGCCCTGGAAGCAGGTGCTTACGCAGCAGGATTATCCGGAACTGGCCCGTCCTTCGTTGCTTTAGCAAGAGGCGAAGGTGCTGATCAGGTGGAAGAGGTTTGGAAATCATATCCCGGTAGGGTTATCCGTACTGATGTGGATAACCAGGGAACCAGGGTGATTTGAGATGGATAGGGTAGAGGCTCTAAGACGGTTGGAAGATTCTCGGCGTCAAATTGACATTTTGGACCATGAAATCATGGAACTCATCGCCCAGCGCACCTTTCTAGCTGGAGAGATTGTCCAAGCCAAAATAGTCTTGGGTATGGATATTGAAGATAAAAAAAGAGAAGCACACATTCAAGAAAAAATAAAAGAAATTGCTCTGGAGAAAAAAATAGACCCAACTAGTCTTAGCCAGATCATGAAGATTCTCACGAGTCTCAGTAAGAAAGAACAGAAAAAACTATTAAAGAGGTAGAACATGGGCAATATTAGAACTACATTTGTTAAAAGAACTGCTAAAGAATTAATTGAAACTTATCCCGGTAAATTCACCACTGACTTCGAGGAAAACAAGAAAATGGTGGAAAATTTTTCCACAGTAAGCACCAAACACCTTAGAAATAAAATAGCAGGTTACATTACTCGTTTGGTAAAACAAGGATATGTTAGCCCGCTGATTAGATCAGAAGCCTAGCTGGGGGCGGGGAATGGCAATCGTTGTGGCCAAATTCGGTGGAACATCCATTGGGAATGGAGATCGGATCAAGAAAGCTGCCCAGTCAGTGGTAAAGGAGTACATGAAGGGCCGAAAAATGGTTGTGGTAGTTTCGGCTATAAATAAAACCACCGATGACATCCTGCAAGTGGTGGAGGGAGCTATAGGAGAATCTATAACCGAAAAACAAATGGCTGACGTGGTTTCAATGGGTGAAATCACCAGTGTACGTGTTTTCGCATCCACCATAGAATCATTGGGTGTCAAGTCAGAGTACCTGGATCCCCACATGGATAATTGGCCGATAATAACGGATAGTAATTATTTAAACGCTAGCATTGATTTTAAAGAAACGGAAAAAATGTCTCAGGGACTCCAGGAACTACTGGATCAGGGCATAATACCCGTAGTGTGTGGCTTCCTTGGTAAAGATAAGGAAAGAAATGTCACCACCCTGGGAAGGGGTGGAAGTGATATTACCGCCTTCCTCTTGGGGCATTGTCTCAAGGCAGAGGAGGTGATCATAGTCACCGATGTGGGAGGGGTGATGTCTACTGATCCCAACAAATTAACCTCAGCTAAGAAACTGGACAAAATTTCCGTGGAGGAAATGAGGGACCTGGCTACCCACGGAGCCCAGGTACTTCACCCCCATGCATTAAGATACAAGGATCCAAAAATCAACGCTAAAATAATTGGATTCGAACTGGGGGATCTGTCTGCCCCTGGAACTGAAATTATAGGACCATCAGGTGATGAAATGTTAAGAACCACCACCATTAACAATGAACCCATTGCTATCATCGCGGTGGTGGGGGAAGAGATGATGACCAAAGTGGGAATTCTAGCTGAACTCACTCAAGCCCTGCAAAAAAACAGCATAAACATCTATGGTATCTCCACAGGACAGAACTCCATAACCCTCTTTGTAGACAAATCCTCAGCAGACACGGCCCACGAAATATTACATGAAGTAGTGGTGGAACATCCGTATATGAGTTCCCTCTCCCTGGGGAGAGATATATCCATGATCACCGTTAACAGCCAGGATTTTATTGATACTCCTGGTATTATCACCAGAATAACCGAACCTTTACGAAAGAATAAGATCAATATCGTGGAAATATCATCCAGTCAGACTTCAGTAGTAATTTTTGTGGACTGGAATGATGGTAAGCGAGCTTATGAAATGGTAAGGAGCGTCTTGGAATGAAATTAGAAGGAACCACAGTGGCCATGATAACCCCCTTCACCACCAGTGATGAGGTGGATGAAGAGGGAATGCGAGAGAACATCAACTATTTGATGGATAATGGAGTTGAAGGCTTACTGGCTGCCGGAACTACCGGTGAATCTGCCACCATAACCCACCAGGAACAGAGGAAAATGATGGACATCTTGGTGGACGAAGTTAAAGGACGGGTTAAAGCCATTGCTGGAGCTGGCAGTAACTCTTCGAAGGAAGCCCTAGGATTGGTTCAGTATGCTGAAGACGCTGGTGCTGATGCAGCCCTGGTTATAACCCCTTACTATAACAAACCCCAGCCACACGGACTTTATGAACATTACCGGATGCTTAACGACTCTACAAATATCCCAATCATCGTGTATAACGTCCCCTCTCGAACTGGTACTGATATAGACGTAGATACCATTGGCCAAGTAGCCCAACTGGAAAACGTGGTGGCCATCAAGGAAGCAAGTCCCGACATGGACAAGGTTTCCCAGGAAATTCAAATCATCCGGAAAATTGGTTTGGAGGATAAATTCCAGGTCATATCTGGTAATGACAACCTCACCCTGCCCATGATCAGTCAGGGGGCCCGTGGAGTGATAAGCGTGGTGGCCAATGTAGATCCGGAGAGAATGAGTCGTATGGTGCGAATGGCACTGGAGGGTGACTTTGCAGGGGCCATGGATTTACATTATGAACTCTATGATTTGATGAAGGTATTGTTTGTAGAATCAAACCCGGTACCTGCTAAAGAATCCTTGAACATAATAGGCAGACCTGCCGGTCATGTCCGCATGCCCCTGGCACCCCTCAGGGATGAAAACAGGGAAAAGATTGTTAAAGTCTTAAAGAACCTGGAACTGCTTTAAACATCCCACATTGGGGGCTTAAATTCTTTTAATTATTTTTTATATTTTTTTATACATCCAGTGAGGAATAGGAGATGAGAAAATGATTGATGTGGCGGTAACAGGTGCCGGGGGTAGGATGGGATCCAAAATCATAAAATCCATCCTCCAGCAGGACGATATGAGGCTGGTAGCAGCAATAGAGGCACCCCACACTCCCCTGGAAGGTAAGGATGTGGGAGAGATCATTGGTGTGGGTAAAATCGGTGTTAAGATCAGGGGGGCAGAAAATCTGCCAGAAGTACTGAGGGAAAAAAAGCCACAAGTACTGGTGGACTTTACTATAGCCGGTGCAGCAATGGAAACCATAAAAACCACTGCCCAGGCTGGTGTGAACCTGGTGGTGGGCACCACTGGATTCAGTGACGAGCAACTGGAAATAATTAAAGGGATTATTGAGGAAAATTATGTGGCGGCAGTCATATCCTCCAACATGGCCATTGGAGTAAACGTTTTCTTTAAGATGGTGGAGGAACTGGCGGGTCTGCTCCCGGACTATGATGTGGAGATCATAGAGGCCCACCACCACCATAAAAAGGATGCTCCCTCCGGAACTGCAGTAACAGCCTTCGAACTCATAGCTCAACGCTTGGAGAGGAAACCTGATGATGTGGGTGTTTATGGAAGACAGGGGATGGTGGGAGAGCGCACCCGTGAAGAAATAGGCGTCCATGCCGTTAGGGGTGGGGATATCGTTGGTGATCATACCGTAATCTTCGCGGGTGATGGAGAACGCCTGGAGATTGTGCACCGGGCCCACAGTCGGCAAGTATTTGTTAGTGGAGTTATCAAAGCCCTTCGCCATGTTACTTACGCTCAAAAAGGGAAAATAAGTGACATGGGTGATGTATTGGGGCTGAAAAAATAAAATAAATTGTTTAAATGAGGGAAAATGAATAAATCCATGGTATAAGGATGTGAAAAAGATGGTAAATGTAGGTGTATTAGGAGCAACAGGAATGGTGGGTCAGAGGTTTATAGAACTACTTTCCGACCACCCCAAATTCGAGATCACCGCCCTCACTGCCTCGGCCCGATCAGCTGGTAAAAGGTACAGTGACGCTGCAACCTGGCACCTGGACAGTCAGATACCAGAAGCTGTGCAGGACATGGTGGTGGTGGACACCGACCCTAAACAAGTTGAAGATGTGGAAATAGTATTTTCTGCACTCCCCGCTGAACATGCCGCTATAGTTGAACCTCAATTTGCAGCCGCTGGTATGGGAGTTGCTTCCAATGCCAGTGCCATGCGGATGGAGCCTGATGTACCCCTGGTCATACCAGAGGTTAACCCGGAACAATTGGAACTCATAGAAACCCAGCAAAAAAACAGGGGCTGGGAGGGGTTTATTGTAACCAATCCTAACTGCTCAACCATCGCCCTGGCCATGACTCTGAAACCCCTCTACGATGAATTTGACATTCAGAGGGTCTATGTGTCTACGATGCAAGCAGTATCCGGTGCAGGATACAATGGAGTTCCCTCCATGGCCATACTGGACAACTTGGTGCCCTTCATAGGGGGTGAAGAAGAGAAGATAGAAAGTGAGACCCTGCACCTCCTGGGAGACTTCGATGGAGAAACTGTTACCCCGGCTGGATTTGGGCTCAGTGCCTCCTGCCACAGGGTACCTGTGGTGGATGGACATACTGAAGCTGTATTCATGGAGATGGAACAAGATTTTGCCGTGGAGGATGTTAAAAGCGCCTTTCGAAACTTCAAAGGCCTACCTCAAAAACTGGGGCTGCATTTTGCTCCCCCTACACCAATAATAGTTCGTGAGGAGGATAACCGTCCTCAGCCACGAATGGATCGCCTCACCCAGAAAGGAATGGCAGTCACAGTGGGAAGAGTTCGTAAAGATGATGTTTTCCCAAAAAGCCTTAAATATGTTCTTTTAGGACATAATACCGTTCGAGGTGCAGCTGGAGCATCCATTTTGAATGCTGAACTTATCAACGAGATAATGTAAGTATCCAAAACTTTTTTATTTTTTTTGCCAATTAAAATAGGGAAAAATCCAATGTTTGAATCATTAACTGGGATTATCTATCAGTGGGATGTTGGTTTTTTATTATTCATCAACCTGGGATTCAAAAACCCGGTTTTGGATTATATAGTGCTAGTGGCTACCAACCTGGGCCTTCCCATTTTCTGGTTAATTGTTTGCACCATGATCTTCATTTTTGGAGGAGAAAAGGGACGTAAAGTGGCGGTTCTCTGTTTAATAGCCTTGAGCCTAGGGTGGCTTCTGACTGAATTTCTTAAAATTATTATTGACAGGCCCCGACCCTATTCTATCCTGGACCAGGTAAGGGCAGTTGCTACTGAAGATGGTCATTCTTTTCCTTCAGGTCACTCGGTGGCGGTGTTCATTGCTTGTACCATGTTTGGCTTGGAATATGGATATATCCCTATTTTTATGGGACTAGCAGTATTGGTGGCTTTTTCACGTATCTATCTGGGGGTGCATTACCCTCTGGATGTGATATTCGGGGCAATATTAGGCATTTCATGTGCCCTGATGGTTAGACATTGGGAAGGCCCTATAATGGGAAACATCCTAAAACTTAAAACTTATTGGGATGCATATAATATGAAAGTATAAATAAATTTAAGCGTGATAAATATGGCCTTTCTTAAGGATACCGAACGAGAACAGTTGAGACAGTTGGTGAAGGCCTGCCTACTGGAAATTAGTAAACTTAAAATTGAGCTTAAAAAGTGTCAGAAGGATTCATCTAAGTTTCAAAGCCAGGAAATGGTTCTGAAAGAAAAATACAAGGAAAACTATCTTGAGCAGATCCGCCTAAAGGAAGATAGGATAAAAAAACTCAACAGTATTATAGAGGAGAAAGATGAGGAGATCAGAGAACTTCTTAAGGTTAAAAAACTCTTCCAAGCAGTTACTTCCAAACCCAAGAAGGATCTGACTTCCTTTCAGACCCAGATATATCTCCTACTTCCTGATGGAGAGGAAGCCATGGAAAATCTCTACCAACAGATCCGGGAAATAGGATTTCATGAACTCACCAGTGATAACTTTGAACACGCCCTCCGTAACTTGGAACGTAAAGGCTATTTCCAGTCCACCCAGCACAATAACCAGATACTGTGGAAGAAGATATATAGGGATTGATTCTTTTATTGGAAACCATCGCCATTTTTTTTGTTATTTACCATTTACTCTTGGCTAATTTTTCATTTGTAGAAAACCACCAACTAATTTTTTTTTGAGGGTATCCTATTTAATCAGGACCTATCCTTTCCAGATTAGGATGATGTTTCCAACGTCAATTTTTTCCATGACTCCAAAAATTATATATGTCTGTTAATATTTATCTTTATTACCCGAAGTATCATAGAGTCATCTTCAATTACTCTATGGATATGGAGGTGGTACGATAAAGAAACAAAATGTAATTGGATTGTTTTTGGTTTTAACCATTTTTTTCTGCCTAACATCTGTAACTGCAATAGTACAAAACCAAAACAGGGTGAATACCTGCTGCAAGGTTGTTTCTATAGATAAAAGTCCATCGGTATTTGTTGGGGATTCTAACTACGTCACAGTAAACGCCGCAGTTCAACGCAAATACTACGTGTACAGATATGTGTACAAGTGGAAAAAGGCGGGAGGCAAATGGGTAAAGGTCCTTTACAGAAAGCGATATGTAAAATATGGTAAGGTGGATCCTATGAAAAAGTACAGGGTCGCCACCCGCAACTGCCAATCAAATGATCCCAAGATCAGGGCATTGGCATACCAGTTAACCAATCCCACTTCCAACGATACTAATTCTACTTTAGGGCCTCTTAACGACTATCAAAAGGCTTTTAACATCTATGAATGGACTGAAAAAAATGTTGACTACTCATGGTACTATAACAGCCGAAAAGGAGCTGTAGAAGTATTGAACCAGAGGACGGCCAACTGCTGTGACATGTCACACCTGATCGTGGCCCTGGCCCGAGCAGCAGGACTTCCAGCCCGATACAGACACGGAACATGTACCTTCACCAATGTTACTACTGGACACGTCTGGGCAGATATCTATGTGGATGGAAGATGGATCATAGCTGATGCCAGTAATAATAACAACGATTTTGGAGTAATAAGAAACTGGAACACGAGTTCTTGGAAACTAAGGAATACATACATCTCATTACCCTTTTAATTTCCTTTTTTTTATTTCTTTTCTTGATTTAATTAATGTAAATCTGATCACAAATTATTTATATAACCTCTAACCCACCTTCGAGTACTAACAAAAAAATTTGAGGTGATTATTTGGCACAATTAGGACAAGGACAAGGACAACCTATCATTATAATGCCTGAAGGCTCTTCAAGAGTATTGGGAAGAGACGCTCAAAGAATGAATATTCTAGCTGGAAAAGTACTGGCTGAAACTGTAAGGACCACTCTAGGCCCCAAGGGTATGGATAAAATGCTGGTTGACGGATTAGGTGACATCGTGGTGACCAACGATGGAGTGACCATCCTCAAAGAGATGGACATTGAACACCCTGCCGCCAAGATGCTGGTGGAAGTAGCCAAGACCCAGGAAGATGAAGTAGGGGACGGAACTACCACTGCAGTTATCATTGCTGGTGAACTATTGAAAAAGGCCGAAAACCTGTTGGATCAGGACATCCACCCCACCATCGTGGCCATGGGATACCGACAAGCAGCTGAAAAAGCCCAGGAAATATTAAATGTCATCGCCATCGACGCTGATGACCGAGAAACCCTCCTGAAAGTGGCCATGACTGCCATGACTGGAAAAGGAACCGAGAAAGCACGGGAACCCCTGGCGGATTTGGTGGTGGGAGCCGTTAAACAAGTGGAAGAAAACGGTGAAATCGACAAAAACCACATAAAACTTGAAAAGAAAGACGGAGCCACCATAGACGACTCCAAACTGGTCAACGGGGTAATCATTGACAAGGAACGTGTACACCCTGGCATGCCTAAAAAGGTGGAAGACGCCAAAATTGCACTTCTAAACAGTGCCATCGAAGTTAAAGAAACCGAAGTGGACGCTGAGATCAGAATCACCGACCCAGCCCAGATGCAAGCCTTCATAGAACAGGAAGAACAGATGATCCGGGACATGGTAGCCAAAATAGAAGACGCCGGAGCCAACGTTCTATTCTGTCAGAAAGGTATTGATGACCTGGCCCAGCACTACCTGGCCAAATCCGGTATCATGGCCGTTCGCCGGGTTAAAAAATCCGACATGGAAAAACTGGCCCGCGCAACCGGAGCCACTGTGGTGACCAACATCGAAGATCTGTCCTACGATGACATGGGTGATGCCGGGTCTGTTGCTGAGAAGAGGATCTCCGGTGAAGAGATGATCTTCGTGGAAGAGTGTAAAGATCCTAAGTCTGTAACCCTACTCATCCGCGGATCCACTGAACACGTGGTGGACGAAATTGAAAGAGCAGTGGAAGATGCCATCGGAGTAGTTGCTGCCACTGTAGAAGACGGTAAAGTAGTAGCTGGTGGAGGAGCAGCTGAAATATCTGTGGCCAAAGGTCTGAAAGAGTATGCAGAAACCATAAGTGGAAGGGAACAGTTGGCTGTATCTGCCTTTGCAGAAGCCCTGGAAGTTGTACCTAAAACCCTGGCTGAAAACGCAGGACAGGACAGCATTGACGCTTTGGTGGACCTGCGAGCTGCCCACGAAAAATCCCTGTACATGGGGCTGGATGTCTTCAAAGGAGAAGTCACCGACATGTACCGGGCTGGTGTAATTGAACCACACCGGGTCAAAAAACAGGCCATACAATCCGCCGCTGAAGCCGCCGAGATGATCCTAAGGATCGACGATGTCATAGCCTCTTCTGGATCTAAGGAACCAGACATGGGTGACATGGGTGGAATGGGTGGAATGCCTCCTATGATGTAAGTCCCCCGGACTTACCTCGATTTTTTTTTTAGTCATTAATTCAGCACCAAGTAAGATTTTTATTATCAGTGTACCATGTTAGGTAGGTTTTTTTTGAATCCAATGAACAACAAGTTATTTCACCAACCTCCACTAAACTCTGTACAATCAAAATTAATCAATATAAGAATTTAGGAGTGATAACATGGCGATTGAAGATTTAGAACCTCAAAAATGTTTAGAATTAATTAAAAAGAACGAAAATAACCCTAACTTTATTATTCTGGATGTTAGAGGCCCAAAAGAACATGCTGCAGGTCATGTTGAAAATTCAGTGCTTTTAGAGGTCAGATCCCCCGATTTTAAGGAAAAATTAGAGGAACTTGATAAGGATAAAAAGTACCTTGTATACTGCAAGTCAGGGATGAGAAGTAAAAAAGCCACCAAGATCATGGAGGAGATGGGATTTTTGAATCTTTGCACCATGAAAAAAGGCTTTAAAAATTGGGTAGATAATGGATTGCCCCAAGAGTAGTCCCATAGAATCCATTAAAAATAGAAAGTTTGGGGAATCTTATTCCCCCATTCCTCATTTTAATTTATATTAACAGACTAGTTGGAAAATATATGAACCGTGGCGGTACCACCGGTGCCACCAATGTTGTGGGTCATACCAACTTCTATGCCATCAATTTGTCGTTTACCAGCTTCACCACGGAGTTGCCAGACAATCTCTGCAGTTTGCGCGATACCAGTAGCACCCAGTGGGTGACCACGTGATTTTAGCCCGCCTGAGGGGTTGACTGGTATACGGCCATCTCGTTCAGTCATCCCATCTTCGATGGCTGGTCCACCTTGGCCTTTTTCCACGAAGCCCAGGTCTTCAATAGCCAGGAGTCCGTTGATACTGAAGCAATCATGAACCTCCACGGCTTGTATATCCTCTGGTTCCATATTGGCCATCTTATAGGCAGTATTGGCTGCATGTACTGTGGCATCGATGGTGGTGATATCCCGGCGATCGTGTAAGGCAATGGTTCCCGAGGCCTGGGCTGAGGCCTTAACGTATACGGGTGTGTCGGTGTACTTACGGGCATCTTCGGCGGGACAGAGTATAACTGCCGCAGCTCCGTCAGTAACGGGAGAGCAGTCCAGAAGTCGCAGGGGATCAGCTACCAAGCTGGAATTTAAGACTTGGTCTACGGTAATTTCCATAGGGAACTGGGCCAGGGGATTTAAAGCCCCATTTTTATGGTTGACTACGGACATCATGGCCAGCTGCTCCCTGGTGGTTCCATACTCGTACATGTGCCTGCGGGCCATCATGGCATACAAAGAAGGGAAAGTAACTCCCTGTTGAGCTTCCCATTCCTGGTCAGAGGCAGTGGCAATTGCTGGAGTAGGATCCACCACGTCTGTCATTTTTTCCACACCGGCAGATATGACCACGTCATGGTAGCCAGAGGCCACGGCCATTATACCATTCCGGAGAGCTAGACCTCCTGAGGCACAAGCCGCCTCCACCCTGACACAGGGTAATGGTGTTAAACCGGTATGGTCTACGATTAGGGAGGCTATATGTTCCTGCTGGACGAATAAACCAGCAGACATGTTCCCCACGAACATGGCTTCTAAATCGGCTCCTTCAATATTTGCATCTTCAATGGCCTTTAATCCGGCCTCGGAAATTAGATCCCGAAATGAAATGTCCCAGAGTTCCCCAAACTTGGTCTGAGAAACCCCGATAATGGCAACATCTCTCAACTATGATTCCTCCATAAAATCTTATATTTAATGCTGTGTTAATCCTGCCATCCTCAATTTTCCCTTGAACTTGGCATAAACAGCGTAGTCCACGTAACACTTATTATCCACCAACTCCTGTACCTTAGGAGCAAGGTCCCGTTTTTGCTCAATTTCATCATTCACCGTGATGCTGAAGGCATCGCTACCGGCTCCGGAGCCATAGGAAACTGCCATAATCCGTTCCCCTGCTTGAGCAATGTCCAGTACAGCGGCTAGTCCCAGGGGAGTTGCACCAGAGTATGTGTTACCAATGTAGGGAGTTAAAAGTCCAGTCTTGTACTGATCCTCTTTAAAGCCCAGCTTACGGGCGGCCCGGATATAGAATTTCCCATTGGGCTGGTGGAAAACAACATGATCATAATCAGATGCATCGGTACCCATTTTACCAAACAGTCCCTTAGCCGCCGATAACACGTGTTTGAAGTAGGCTGGTTCACCTGTGAATCGTCCTCCGTGTCTGGGGTAGGGTTTACCCTCTCTTCGGTAGAAGTCCGGGGTGTCGGTGGTGAAGCTGTAGGTGCCTTCAAAGTCAGCCAGGGTGTTGCCTTTACCTATAATGTAGGCAGCCCCCCCAGCCGAGGCAGTGTACTCCAGAGCGTCACTGGGAGCTCCTTGGGCAGTGTCAGCACCAATAGCCAGTCCGTATTCGATGGCATCTGAATCAACCAGACCCATGCAAACTTGTATACCTGCAGTGCCTGCCTTACATGCAAATTCCAGATCTGCTGCGGTTAGTTCGGGGGTGGCGGCTACAGCATCAGCTACAATGGTTGCTGTGGGTTTAACAGCGTAAGGATGTGATTCAGACCCTACATAAATGGCTCCAATCTTTTGTGGATTTATTTTAGCTCTTTTAAGTGAATTTCGAGCTGCTTCTACTGATATAGTGGCGGTATCCTCATCAGGGGATGGTACAGACTTTTCCTGCACCACCAATCCCCGGGAAATGGCACGGGGATCATCACCCCATACCTTGGCTATTTCCTCTACCTTAATTCGGTAGTAGGGTATGTAAACTCCGTATCCTACAATTCCTGCCATGTAATATCACAACCATTTGATAAATTATTAACAAAACTCCTAGTTTAAGTTCAGCGATGAATAAATCCTAAATTCTCTTTCTAAAAAATACAGTGATAAAAAATATAGTGCACAAACCTTATAAAGCTTGACCCTTCCCACGACGTTGTTCCTTGCATCTGGCCTTGTACCCTATTTGATCAAGATTTACTTTCCTATATACACCGAACAGATCCTATCCTATCAATCATGAATTGGAAAAAGAGGGACTTTTTGCCTTGATATATGGGTTTCTTGGATGATATGAATTTATTTTTGCGTTGCAGCAATTTATAATACAAAAAAAATCAATATTAATGTGTGGGAAAAATGACCGAAACTGATATTTCTGCCCGTTTGAAAGCATGGGTGAAACGAGAAAAAGAACCATCAAGGGCTTCTTTTGCAGTGGCTATAATATTTAACCTGATTTTTATTTACATCATCAACCAGATCCCCTACTGGGATATATCCTTTATCACTCCCGCTTGGAGTGAAACCCTGTGGATACTGAACCTATCCCTGGTGGTTGCCATAGTGGGAAACTTACTCTTTTTGTTTTACCATAGGCAGTGGTTCCGTAGCTTGATCCAGATAGTAATGAATGTATTTGCATTCTGGGCTGTTAAGGCACTTTACACTGTGTTCCCCTTCAGCTTCAGCCACTCTTCTCTGAATCTAGTGGCCGGCCTGATCCTCATTATCATGATGGTGGGGGTGTTCATCTCTATACTGGTGGAGTTGGTGAAGTTGGTGGCTTCAGTGCTGGATTGAGATGATATTAACAGACTCCATTAGCCATTTGTTGGTACAAGTTGTTTTTGATGATGGGAATGACCATAAATCCACCAATTAGAAGTTATCATCCCTAACCATCCTGGTCCAACCCAATAGCAATTCCCCTTAGAATGATCATCATCAAAATAAGGTTTAGAATAAATCCTTCAACCTATCCCTCTTACGGTAGGCCATCCCCTGGAACAGGGCCACCAAGTCCCCAGCTTCATCATGGATCTCCACGGTGTAACTGGCGATTCTGCCGCCTCCAGAAACTTCACGGGCACTGGCCGTTAGAACTCCCGACTTTACAGCTTTGAAGTAGGATATACTGACGTTGATGGCCACCGTTACCTGGGGCCCTGAATTGGCCGCCATGGCAAAGGCAAAGTCAGCCAGAGAAAAAAGAGCACCTCCATGGACCGTGCCCACAGCATTTAAATGTTCACTGGTGAGTTCCATCCTGGCTTCTGCCCATCCATGCCCTATTTCCACTGTTTCAATACCATTTTTTGCTGCAAAAAGGTCTCTTTTAAAGAATTCAACTAATTCATCCATACCAAAAACCTCGGACTCTGGGTTATTGACAAATTGGCCATTAATTTCTTCCTGATTATAGGATCATTTTATTATTCTCTTAAGACCCAGTATTAAATACTTTCAAGGTGGTTGAATGAAGGCACTGTTGCTACGGGTGGGTATAGATAAAGGTAGTGATGGATTGTTAGCCCCTCTATTTGAAGATGGAAGCTTTGAATACATTCCTCTCTCCGAGAGGGATCCAGATTCTGAGGAAAAACGGACCTTCCAGAACCTACAGGGAAGATGTGGAAAAAAATTGTCGGAATACCTCCCTGAAAAGGTTGTTAACAGGAAAATCCACCACGACCCGGAATTTGAAACATTCACATACGCTGATGAGGGTCGTAAAGCACAATTCTTAATTAAACTAGAAAAAGGCGATTATTTGGTGTTTTATGCAGGTTTGGCATCTCGAAAGAAGGGTGATGGACTGTACCTTATTGGATACCTGGTGGTGGAGCAGGTCATAAAGTTAGGGAAGCTGGACCATGATAAGCAGCATACAATCCAGGAAGAGCATCCCACTAACTCTCACCTGAAACGCCATTTTAAAGAAGGAGTGGTGCTGGTGGTGGGGGATAAAAATAAGAGTAAATTATTGGATAAAGCCCTGCCCATAAGCAGTCCTAAACTGGATAGGAGAGGAAGGATCTACCACGCTGTGTCCCCTGCCATGGAGAAATGTTTAGGTATAAAAGGCTCTATCCAACGAAGCATCCCACCCCGATCTATTGAGGAGCCTCAGTATCTGAAAAATCTATTAAACATTCTAAAGCCCCATGATATGGGCTGAAAGCCTTGCTTATGGAGTTTATACTAGACTGGCTTTGGAATGGGACTAGAAACAACTCCTTCTTTTTGTCTTTTCAAAGTACTGCTGGTGGTAATCTTCCGCCTTCCAGAAGGTTTGGGCTGGTTCGATGGCTGTAACAATATCTCGGGGATAAATATTTGACTTTTGAAGTTCATCACGCATTTTTTCTGCCAACTTTTTCTGATCCAAGTCGTGGTAGAAGATCACGGAACGATATTGTACCCCTACATCGGGGCCTTGACGGTTAACAGTGGTGGGGTCGTGAATACTCCAGAAAAGGCGCAGTAAATCGCGGTAAGAAACTTCATGGGAGTTGAAGATCACCTCCACCACTTCGCTATGACCGGTGGTGCCGGTGCAAACATCCTGGTATGAAGGGTTATCCAGATCTCCTCCCATATAACCGACAACAGTGGAAATCACTCCCTTTACTTCACGGAATGCGGCCTCAACCCCCCAAAAGCATCCTGCCCCAAAGGTGGCTTTCTGAAGTACTACTTCCTCTTTATTCATCATATCTATCCTCCTGGTTGAATGAAGATGGTGGTTGGTGTTTTTACCCATTCAGCACTCTTTTTGGTGTTTATCCCTTTTTTGTAGATGAACAGCTATAGTTATCTATATCCATAAATCACATTAAATTTTAGGTGAATCTATTTTGTCCAGCACCAATAAAAACTACGCCCTGATTGTAACTGTTATAGCATCATTTTTAACACCATTCATGGGTTCTTCCATAAACATTGCTTTACCCACCATTGCCCTGGAATTTAAAGCTAACGCGATTTTATTGGGATGGATACCAACTGTTTATCTTTTATCCTTGGCAGTTTTCCTGGTGCCATTCGGCCGAATTGCCGATATATATGGTAGGAAAAGGGTTTTCACCTATGGTATTATAATTTTCACCATATCCTCATTGGTAGCTGGTTTCTCCATCTCCACCGGGATGCTCCTACTTTTAAGGGTCTTCCAGGGACTGGGTGCAGCTATGATTTTTGGTAACGTGGCTGCCATTATAGCATCCCTTTTTCCTCCAGGAGAACGTGGAAGAGCCCTGGGAATAAGTGTAACTGGCGTATTTCTAGGTCTATTTTTGGGTCCTGTCCTGGGAGGGTTCCTGACCCAGAATTTGGGGTGGAGGAGCATATTCTTTTTAAACGTCGTTCTGGGCCTTCTTTCCACCCTGGCTGTCTTAAGGCTAAGGGGTGAATGGACTGAAGCGCAGGGAGAGAAATTCGATCTTCCAGGGTCCCTAGTATTGGGAATGTCCCTGGTGTCCCTGATGTATGGCTTATCAGAACTTCCCACCCTTCATGGTTTCTTCCTGATTCTGGGCGGATTACTGGGATTGGTACTATTTTTTTCAGTGGAAAGCAGGATGAAAAGTCCTGTTCTGGAAGTAAAACTCTTTAAAAACAAGATCTTCACCCTGCACAACCTGGCTGCCTTTATAAACTACTGTGCCGGGGTGCCTATAGTCTTCGTTTTAAGTCTCTACCTGCAGTACATCAGGGCCCTGGATCCCCAGAGCACCGGTCTTTTAATGGCGGTACAACCGGTAACCATGGCTATTTTCTCCCCTCTAGCTGGTAAGCTATCGGACCGGGCGGAACCCCGCCTGGTGGCTTCGGCAGGGATGGCCTTCACTGCCCTGGGCTTGGCCTTCTTGGCATTTCTGACACAAGAAACCAGTCTTTTCTGGATCATCAGTGGCCTCATAATACTGGGTTTGGGATTTGCCCTTTTTTCCTCACCAAACACCAACGTCATAATAAGCAGCGTCAATTCACGCTATTACGGGGTTGCTTCCGCTACTTTAAGCACCATGCGGGTTCTGGGCCAGATGTCAGGTATGGGGTTGGCAATTTTCACCCTGGCCATCTTCGTAGGTAGCGCCAGCATCCAGCCTGATAATTACGGCCGCTTCCTGTTAAGCGCCAGGATATCTTTTGCCCTGTTTTCTTTTATGAGTCTTTTGGGAATAATAGCCTCTTTATCGGGTAAAAAAGAAAACTAAAACCCTTACAATGGGGGAAGAAGTTTTTAGGGGGAACCACATATATATGGTCATGGAGAATAAGAAAGTTGCAGCTATCCTGGACCGGGTGGCAGATTACCTGGAAATGGATGGTGCTGATTTTCGTACCAGGGCCTACCGTCGTGCCGCCCATACCGTTGACTTCCTGCCCCAGCCCATCGAGGAGGTTCGAAAAGAGGGGGGCTTGGAGAAGCTGCCCGGTGTTGGAAAAGCCATTGCCCTTAAGATTAAGGAGATCCTGGATACCGGATCCCTCCAGTACTTGGAGGACCTGGAGAAACAGTATCCAGTGGACTTCGAGGGCCTGCTCCTGGTGGAGGGAGTGGGCCCCAAGACAATCAAACTACTCTACCAGGAGCTGGGAGTTAAAAACCTGGCGGACCTTGAAAAAGAGGCTAAAAGTGGCCATATACAACACTTGAGGGGTATGGGGATTAAGAGTGAGAAAAGGATTCTTAAAAACTTGGAATTCGCTAAAAAGAGTACTGGAAGGCGACTTTTAGGTGATATCATGCCTCTAGCCCTGGAACTTAAGGAAAAGATAGGTTCACTACCTGAAGTCGAAATAGTGGAAATTGCAGGTTCTATACGCCGAAAAAAGGAAACCATTGGGGATATTGATGTTTTAGCCGTTACCAGTGACCCCCAAAAAGTGATGGACTACTTCGTTAACATGGACTTGGTGGGTGGGATAATATCCCGCGGCCCCTCCCGATCCACCATCCGGCTTAAGGATGGACTGGAAGTGGACCTGAGGGTGTTCAGAAAGAAAGAATATGGTTCGGCCTTGGTGTATTTCACGGGGTCATGGGAACTTAACGTGGAGCTGCGAAAAATGGCCATAGGCCGTGGGCTTAAACTAAATGAATACGGAATATTCAGGGGGGAAGAGCAATTGGCCGGGGAAACTGAGGAGGAAGTTTTCAGGGCCCTGGGATTGTCCTACATTGAACCGGAGCTAAGGGAGAACCAGGGGGAGATCGAGGCGGCATTGACTGGTGAACTTCCGAAACTGGTTGAAACATCTGATATAAAAGGGGATCTTCACATCCACACCCAGTGGAGTGACGGCCGCTCATCCATACTGGAAATGGCCCTGGCCGCCCAGAAACTGGGTTACCAGTACCTGGCTATTACAGACCATGCACATGGCCTTCCTGTTGCCGGTGGATTGGATGAAACAGCCCTAATGGAACAAATAAGAGAGATAGATAGGGTGAATGATGAACTTGAAGGTATCCGGGTGCTTAAAGGCGTGGAACTAAATATTAGAGCAGATGGTACTTTAGATATTGATACGGTAGTCCTGGAAGAATTGGATATTGTGCTAGCCGCGATTCATTCAGGAGTACCCTTCCTACCTGGAACCCTGACCAAGATCATCCAGGACACAGTGGAGAATGAACACGTGGATATCCTGGCCCACCCCTCGGGCAGGAAACTTAAAAAACGACCCGCCTACGACATCGACTTGGAAAAAGTCTTTGAAACCGCTGCTGATACAGGAACCATCATGGAAGTGGATGGACAGCCCAATCGTCTGGATCTGAGTGATGAAAACATAAGAACCGCCCTTAAATATGGGTGTAAACTGTCCCTGGATACCGATGCCCACCACCCCCAGGACTTGCAACACATGGAACTGGCAGTATTCACCGCCCGCCGGGGATGGGCGGAAGCCCGGGACGTGGTTAACACTCTCCCCTTGAATAAGCTTCTCAAGACTTTGAAATGAATTTTATGATAAAAATCTTATATATCCTGCTGGATCAGGGATAATAGCCTTATCAGGGTAACCACATCCATCCGGTTATGTTCCAGGATGGGTACCAGGGGTCCTATATTACCCTCATGGAGGTAGGTGCGGTAGTAATCAGGTACCAAGTGGCCGGGGACGTCATCCACCCGTTCCAGATCAAAAAGATACCTTTCTAGGGTTTGGAGCTGGCAGTTGGGAAGTTGCGACTTCCAGTTGTACCTGACTGGATACAGTAAATCCAGATGATGGGCTGGGTCAGGATAATCTAGATGGTGATGTTTCATCCTTCTTCTGATGAAGGGAGCATCAAAACTCCGACCATTGAAGCTCACCAGCAGAGTTTTGTCATGGTAAAGGGAAAAGTAACTCTCTAATGCTGCTTTTTCTTCGTTCAAATCTCTCAGGAGGAACTGAATAGTCTCTACCTTACTTCCGGAGGTCCTGGCCACTCCGATGAGTATAAGGGGCACTCCATCCAGTCCCATGGTTTCGATGTCCATGAATAAGAAGTCCTCTGGATCTCGGGTTGAAATACACAGGGTGTTAAGGGGATGGGATGGGAAAAATACCCTGGTAATATGCTCGGAAAGTTTATCAAAGTCTTTTTCATCCAGTAACTTAACAATACTGGCAGCTTCCCCTCCGTATCTGTCATGTCCAACCAGATCTCGCAGGGTCTGGTAACCATTTTCCTTCAATTTAGACTCTTTGGTCTGACCCACGCCATTTAGAAGTTTTAAATCGGATAATATCTGTTTTTTTATCTTTTCAATTGAGGGGGTCTTAATTTTGATTTTTTCTTTCTTTTTAAAGGAGAAACATGTGCCATGGATGTTTTCAACCTCAGTTCCGTGGGATAAATCTTCTAGGGATTGATCCTGGTACTTCAAAAGTAACTTTTTTTTAAGTTCCTCTGGATTATCGGTCAGCTTTGACATCTATTTTTTACATCCCCTTTTCATATCATATTATACAGTCTTGTGACCAAAACTTTGACAAAAATTATATGTATAAAGGATATATATAAGCTAATTATTAGACTTAGGAGGAAAAACTTTGAAAAAATACGTTATAGCAATTACGCTGTTGCTGTTGGTAGTCATGGCCTCGGGGTGCACCACCACCAGCCAGAACACAACCAAGAGTTATGATGCCAATGGAGTATCTTTTGATTACCCAAACACTTGGCAGATCGAAAACACAACTGATAGTAACATTACCACGATCCAACTCTCAGATCCTGAATACAATCAAACTAATGCCAGTAAAGGCAGTTTTGCCGTTGTAATAATCGGCCCGGAGGCAGTTTCTAGTGATATGGCTGAATTCCGGAAAATCCTCAAGGATGAAGCCGGTACCAGTGGTGTGAATTCCACCACGAAAACCATAAGCATAGCCGGAGTACAAGCCAATGCCACCACATTTACAGGTAAAGATGATGATGGTAGTGAGGCCTACTTGCAACTAATTGACTTCACCAAGGCTAATAAGTCCATAATAATATTCATGGCTGCTGGTGGTGGAGCTAACATAGATGCGGCCAAGACTAACTTCGACGTCATCATCAAAAACTTTAAGGTGGCTTAATCCACCACCACATTACTATTTTTTTTCTGGAATTCATTTTATGGAGGTATTATATATTGGAATTTATAGATTGTGTTAAATTTGCAAATGAAAACACCACGGCCTGGATTGCAACTGTAGAAGGAGATCAGCCTAGAGTGAGGGCGTTTGGATTATGGTTTGCCGATGAAACAGGATTCTACTTCCAAACATCCACAATAAAGGAGATTGTATCTCAATTGCGGGACAACCCCCGAGTGGAGTTCGCATTCCACCAGCCAGATGAAATGACAGGTACCATGCTCCGGGTGAGTGGGAAGGTGGAGTTCCTGGATGATCTGGAATTAAAAAAGAAGGTTATAAATGACAGGCCCTTCCTGAAAGAATTTGGAATGACCCCCCAGGATGAAAGACTAGTTATATTCCGGGTGTCAGAGGGAGAGGCCCACTTCTGGAACTGGGAGAACAATTTACTACCAAAGGATATAATTAAATTTGGATAGCACTGATTTTTATGGAAATAGTATGCCTCATAGATAACCACTTGGAAGATAGCCGCCTGGCATCTGAACACGGCTTATCAGTGTACATTGATCAAGGTAAAGAGAAGATCCTCTTTGACACCGGAGCCACTGGTAAAGCAGTTGAAAACGCCATGACAATGGGTGTGGAACTGGAAAAGGTGGAATTAGCCATCATAAGCCACGGCCACTACGATCACGGGGGTGGCTTAGAAGCCTTCTTGGAGGTCAATAGAAAGGCCCAGGTTTACATGTGTCAGGGTGCAGCTAAAAAACACTTCCGTATCGACAACGACGTAGTGAAGGACATCGGATTAGATGAATCAGTTCTAAAGAAATACAGTGAACGTATTACCTACCTGGATGAATTTATTCAATTGAGGGATGATCTGTTTTTGATTACATCCATACGCCAAGTCCATGCTGTTCCAGAGGGTAATAAATTCCTGTATGAAGAAGAAGGTTTGGAATTGGTCCAGGATAGTTTTACTCATGAGTTGGTCATGGTTTTAAAACGAGAGGATGGTTTGGTGGTGTTAACCGGCTGCAGCCACAATGGCATACTCAACATCCTGGACGCGGTGGTGGAAAAATTTCCAGAAACCCCATTAATAGCAGTGTTTGGTGGCCTGCATCTCATGATACCACCCGATGACTCTGTAGTGGACCCCCGGGAGTTGGATATTATGGCCCGTAAGTTGATGGAGTATCCAATTGGCAGGATCTACACGGGCCACTGTACTGGAATCCGGTCCTATCAATTCCTGAAAAGGATCATGGGGGACCGTATCAACTACTTCGCCACTGGATCTAGGGTAACGATATAAAAAAAATGACAACTGGTTTTTGATCTCATCAAGATCAGTAGATTAAGATGAATACTCCAAGTTAAAAAATAGTAGGAATATTATTGATAGGAAATTAATTCATATCTTGCAGTTCTTGCACCTGACAATAGGCGGATCTATCCTGATATAGGGTGCGATGAACTGGGGTCTACACCATTTTTTTGGAAAAGTCCAAGCCTGCCATATACTAATTCTGGAGTTGAGTTCAAGATATGCCAGTAAGCAATTTTAAGTCTTCTATTTTTATCAAGAGATATTCAAGGTGAACAGTGATTAGATCAGTGGTCATGATCTCCTTGAAAGTCAATTTTTATGAACAGTTTCTTCTATTTTATCAAAATCCCAATGGGTAGCAATCCCTGTCAACTATTATCATCCTCTAGTACCGGGAAACCCATATGTACCGCGTTTATTGTTACCAGTGATTAAGTAGTAATATCTTGGATTGAAAATAAACCAGTAGGTGGGATTGTTTGTTTTTTTTGTTCTTCTGAGCTGCAGAGGCGAATATTTAGTTAATACTTTCCCTTTTTTATATTAGTCTGAGCTTGGATTGTAATAATTACAATTTCATTTCTTTTCGCATCTAAAACATAAGTTAGTCTTGCGGTTAGTTTTAAAGACCTTTCCACACTTTTGACAACTAACTTCTTTTATGAGTGGCTTCTTATTCAGGTGAAACTTGGCGGCTTTAACGGAGCAATTGTAGTTATTGGATTGGATAGTTGCTCTTGCTTTCCTATCCAGAGCTTCTTCAGCGTATTTTCTTTCCATTTCTTCCCCATAATCTCTCCCCATAGTATTCCCCGTAACATTGTTGTGTTCATCGAAAATATATCTTTAGTGATATCATTTTTTAGAACCCCTGATCACTACGAATGAACCTTCTCCAAATCCTTCCTTTACAGGTTCAGGGTGTTTAATTTTGCTTAATGGCCGGAAAAGGGTTTGCCTAAACTGTAAATCATTAAAAGGTGTCTGTTTAAGGTAGGATATGACTTCTTTAACAGGATAAAATTTAGCATCATTGTAAAACCTGCTCTCAGATTTATGGTGTTGGTAATATTTCCCCAGGGGACTGTCAGCGTCTATGAATCCTATTATAAAATAGCCATCAGGTTTCAGAACCCGATGAACCTCTTCAAAAGCTTTTTTAACATTATCCAGGAAACAGAGGGTGGTAACCATTAAAACTAAATCAAACTGGGAAGTAGTAAAGGGCAGTGATTCAGCAACTCCCTTAACTACTTTTATACCTCTTTTTTGGGCTATTTTTCCCATATCCCGGGAGGGATCCACCCCTAATTTAATATTTAAAGGTGCAGCGAAACGTCCACTTCCCACACCTACCTCGATGCCATTTCCATACTCGGGTAATAGTTCTTTTATTGCCTGAAGCTCTGATTCGTAGATAAATCTATTTTTATCAAACCATTCATCGTATTGTAGGGCAAATCTATCAAAGGATTTCAACGACATTTTTCCTCAGATTGTTATATTTAACCTTCTTAGTAAAAAAATTAGATAGAATTGTTTACGTTGCCTAGTCCATATAAAAGGACAGTTGGCTGTGATGATTAATTATAAATTAGAAGTGTTTTCCTGGCAGATAACAATACAGTAATAATAATTTGTGTGTTTGGTATAAAAATCCTTATTCTATTTACGAAGGGGAATCCTCCATAAACAAAAAACTTTTTTTATCAGTCAATTAGAAATAGTTTTATGGTAAATCAAGGACAGACTCGTATATTATTTTTACTTTTAGTAGGTGTTTTCATGGGTTCCCTTGATGTAGGGATTGTAGGCCCGGCACTACCTTCAATTCAACTATATTTTGGAGTTAATGAGAGAATATTGTCCTGGATCTTTACCATATACATCCTTTTTTACATGATTGGAACCCCATTAATGGCTAAACTGTCAGATATTCATGGCCGGAGATTTATTTATATAATAGACATTGTACTATTTGGTGTGGGTTCATTAGTTACTGTAACATGCTCATCCTACGAAATATTACTTTTAGGAAGAGCAATTCAGGGTATAGGTGCAGGGGGGATATTTCCAGTAGCGAACGCCTTTATAGGAGATATTTTTCCACCAGAAAAAAGGGGTGGAGCTCTAGGGATTTTAAGTTCAGTATGGGGCCTGTCCGGCGTCTTAGGGCCGATTTTAGGTGGTTTATTACTAAACTACGTCTGGCAGTGGCTTTTCATTATTAACATACCTATATCCATAGCTGTTGCAATAGCAGGTTTTTTTATACTTCCTAAAAGTAGAAAAAATCCAAAATTCAGTTTTGATTGGCAGGGTATAATCATTTTAGGACTGATGGTTACATTTCTCGCATACGGCATTAACCAAATTGAAACCCACAATGTGGTGCTGAGCATATTATCACTAAATGTTTGGCCTTTCCTACTGCTAAGCGTAATATTATTACCCATTCTATGGAAGATAGAGACCAGAGTCCAGGATCCATTAATTCAGGTCGATCTTTTCAAAAGTAAAGAAGTTAAACTTGTTAATAGCATAATGGTTGGAACGGGCCTGGTACAGGCTTCCACTGTTTTTGTACCGGCATTTGTAATTACCGCCTTAAGCCTCACCCCACCTAAGGCCAGCCTTATGTTGCTGCCAATCGTCCTAACCATGGCATTAGGTGCCCCGGTTATTGGAAAACTTCTAGATAAATTCGGTTCAAGGAATATAATGTTTACAGGAACATTCATAATGGTAATTGGCCTTTTGGTCATGGGATTATTCGCGGTATCATTTTACGTGTTCATAGTAGCCGGAGTTCTTATAGGCGTGGGTATGAGCACGGCTATCGGATCCCCCCCTCGCTATATCATGTTACTAGAAAGCCCACCCCAGGAAAGGGCATCAGGTCAGGCCATCCTAAACATAATTACCAGTGTAGGACAACTAATAGGGGGAGCACTTATTGGGGCATTTGTAGGCTCCTACGCCGGCAAACTAATAGGTTACCAGTACGCGTATATGTTCATAGGATTCGCAGCTATAATCATGACAATTTTGACTACAGGTCTTAAAAGCAAAGAGGAACAACTTAAAACAATGGAGTACAGTCTGAAAAAATAAATAAAAATACAGACCAACTTACCTGGCTCAGAATGCTGGATTAAATGTCCCTAATTTTTTGATAAACATTTTCCTGTAGCCCTGAAATAAATTACTCATGGATAACTCTGATTACTACTGTATAAGCTTTAACTCTCATTGGAATGGAGAATTAGCCAACCAGATATTGTTATTTTATTCCATTACCAATGCACTATTTGATGTTCTGATTCAGTGGCCTACTCTGAACAACTGTGATCTAAGGATGTCTAGATAAAAAGAAAATAAATTCATAATAAAAAAACCCGCTCCAGATATGATAGGCCAAATTTAATGACAGCAACCACTGCACTGCACCCTTATCATATATTTGGGGAGATCTTTTGATATTTGCTGCAGGATGCTTCGATATGGGAAAAAATTGATAAGAGGAAAACTGTTACTAGTTTTCCAATTACCTATCTTTTATTTACCACTGCTGGGTATACGTGGGATCAGCCATGATAGAAATGCATCCTCACTTCTGGACTGAATCCAGGCCCTTCCAGGTCCAGTTAACTCTACTACCAGTCCTTCTCCACTGAACAATGTAGATTTAAGTCCACCTACTTTTGTAACTCGATAATCAACACTTTCATCGAATGCCACCATGTGTCCAGTGTCTACGATGTACTTCTCTCCTTCCTCCAATGTAACTGGGTGGATGGCACCAAAGCTGGAGGTAAATAGACTACCACTTCCTTCTACTTTCAACAGAAACAAGCCTTCTCTGGAGAAAAACGTTTTTGATCCTCCCCATTTAGTATCCATATTAATATCAGGGGTTGCGGCCATAAAAGAGCCAGATTGAACGAACAATACGTCATTTTCCAGATCTATGGCGTGTATATCTCCTGGTAGAGGTGGTGCCAGTGTTAACTCACCAGGGGAATCTGCGATGAACTTGTTGATGAAAAAGCTTTCTCCACCAAGAACACTTCTTTTCAGACCACTCAAAAGCCCTCCTTTCGCCTCTGTTTCAAGGTTTATTCCACTGGATTTACTTACGAGTGCCCCTGCCTCAGCATTTACTTGTTCGGATCTTTCTAAATTTAGTTTAAGCAGAGCATAAGATGGTTGATACAATATTTCGTAGTTCATTTTTTACCTCTTCAGAATTTAATTATAGAACATGTACTAAATTGTTATATATAAACATTTCCTATCCAAAAAATAACAAATAAGTGCTGTTGTAAGGTAAACTCCCCTATACCAGCCAATATGAACCTTTTTTCTCAAAGCTTGCTTGGTTGAAATCAGTTAATTATTAATCTATAAACTCATATAAACATAAAAAGAGAATGATTAAGGGATAATTTCTGAAAAAACGAACTATTAATCAACAAAAACCCTTGTCCACTGGTGAAGGGAAAGGGGAAAATGTGGTGCTCGTTAAGATCGCCGCGATGCCGGAGAAGTATCGAGCCCTAGGGAGCAACTCCACTTCTCATCACAGCCAGTGTACCCACCATCTTCGCCACGACTCTGGTCCGGGGATGCCTGCCTATGCCCAAAATGGCAAGGTCATCTGTTTCTTTCGCGGAGCTGAAAATGAGAGATATATGACTCTGGGCTTCACTGAGAACGAAAACCTTGATGAAGGCCACATATGGCCAACTTCCTTTGTATTGAAAAACTTGACTTCCACTGAGGAGACTAGAATCACTGCACTCGTGAAGAAAGCTGTGAGCGAGGATTGAAAACATTATATCAAATGTCAAAACTTAGTCGAGTTGAATTAGTTCCTCATCCAACCTGTCGGTTGGTTTTTCTTCCATGGTGTGTAGGTAACACGTTTCCATGGGATCTGCGGGTGCTGGTCTATTTACTTGACATGTGACAACAGCTTCTTTTTGCAATGTTGAACACCGTTAAGTCCTGGATCTGACAAAGGGATCATCATATAGATGCTAAGTTCCTCGAGATCAAGGGGTATGATTTGGGTGAGAGCAGTGTATGCCAGTGGCCCGGCCCCACATGGTTTGACCAGCCGAATACCTTGTCTATGGCCTTCGGTTAGGTATGGACAGCATTGATGACGATGGTTTCGTTTGATGGAAAAACACGAAGCAGCCGCTAGCACTTAGCGGGGGAAAACATTCATGAATCATTAAGTCAACGCCACCTTCTCTTTTTTAACCTTCTTAGATTATATTTACGATATATCCATTCTATTAAGAAGGAAAACAATATGATCGAAGAGAAAAGATATAATGTTAGGGGTGAGTTAAAGATTTCATAGTATATTAGAACCGATAGTGAAAATAAACATCCGATTATAGCCAGCCATATTATATATTTGTTGGCATTGGTTTTTTTATATAATTTGAGGTGTGAAAAATTCACACTTGCATAAATAAGTAAAAATATTGAACTACCAACCATAACTACATTACTTAAATCCAGTAATGCTATTAAAAGGATAACTATGGCGCTGGTGATGATTAAACCTTCTTTACCATTATGCCAAGATTTCCTGTTAAAAAATTTGGGTAGTTCTCCGTTTTTGGCCATTAAATAGCTTACGTTTGCACCACCATAAAGAGTAGCATTTATAGCAGAAGATGTGGAGAAGAGCGCTGCTATCACTATAATACTGAACCCAATTGCACCTGCAAAGGGTGCTACTGCAGCTGCTAATGCATAATCAGCGGTTTGTTTAATTTCAAGTATTGTGAGATTACCCACCAAAGTAATAGAAACTACTACATAAATAAGCATTACAATTATTACCGCCAGATATAAGGCTCTTGGAATATTTTTTTGCGGATCATCAATATCTTCGGCAGTATTTGTAATTAAACCAAACCCTTCATAACCCAAGAAAAGCAATGCAGCTCCAGTTAATACATTATTTATCGAAATCAAATTGGAAATAACCAATAAAGACTTATTGATAAAGAATAGTCCTGTAATGGCGAAAATTAACAATATCCCTACTTTTAAAACCACAATTAAAATTTCTGATTTTCCAACTGCTTTAGCTCCTAAAAAGTTGATTAACGTAAAAATCAGGATAATAACAATTGCTATAACCGCTGCAGTTACTGCTGATGGGTTTGAAGATATGAAAATGGCCGCATAATTGCCAAAAGCTTTGGCGTAAACGCTTAAGGCAAAAATGTAGCCAAAATATAGTAGAAGATTAAATCCACCACTTAATACACTGTCTCCGAATCCCCTAACTAGAAATTCCACAGATCCTCCAGCGGAAGGATATTTAGCTCCTAATTTAGCATAGGAGTAAGCACTTAATAAAGCAATAAAACCTCCAACAATGAACGAAACATAAATAAGATTACCAGAAATTCCAGTCGCAATTCCCAAAATCGAAAAAATACCTCCCCCAACCATTCCTCCTATACCAATAGCAACAGCAGACCATAAACCCATAGCCCTATTATGCAGGAGTCCATTACTCATAAAAAAAATATGCCCCCAATTTTCTGGTGTAGTTAATTTAAACAAATATTGGATCCGGTAATAAATAAAATTTGAGATAGAAAATCGAGAATAATTTCAGAAATAATCTATATTCTCTTTTAAAAATACTTATGCTTATTCGTGTGGCGGAATTTTGACAATTTTCAGTTTTAACTCCCTTGTTATAGAATTATTACTTCAACCAAGTGGCAGATCAGATTATTAGAAGGTAATGATTAAGTGTTATTAATAAAATTGCTAGTCATACATAAATTTTCTATTTACATCATACAGTCTTGTGATTTAGTTGGCAATCACAAAATTATATCATCTTCTATGTTAAACTTCATACAATGTTCGAATCAATAGGGACCCTTCTGCATGGAGATCCAGTAGATAAAGATGAAATAGATAGGGTACGAGATGTTATATTATTCGAAAAACCGGATCTTAAAAAAAAACTGGTAAGATTTTTCTCTCTTTTAGTTTTAGCAGCAGGTATTTCGACTTATGGACTGCTCAGTAATTCCGTGGCGACGATTATAGGGGCGATGATTGTTGCACCGCTCATGTTACCAATAATGGGGCTGGCATTCAGCATCAGCATTGGAGATGGCTATGCTATTAAAAATTCATTCCTTATTAGTATGGCAGGGATCGCAGTCGCAGTCGCCGTGGGTTATATTCTCGCATTCCCGATAAGTAACATAATTATGCCTCAAAACATTGACCAAATAATGATCAGAACCTCACCAGGTCTTCTGGACCTTCTCGCGGCTTTGGTCACCGGATTAGCCGGTGCCTTTGCAATGTCACGGGATGATGTATCTGACACATTACCAGGGGTAGCAATCGCCATATCCCTAGTTCCTCCCCTAGCTAATACTGGAATTTTACTAGCAACTTCAAATTATAACCTGGCCATGGGAAGTTTTTTACTGTTTACAACCAACTTTTTTGCCATACTGCTGACTGGGGCTGCTCTTTTCGCATTAATGGGCTTTCCCAGAGTAGCGGGATTGACACAATATGTTAAAACATCAAAAAAAGGAATTGCTATTGTTATCGTCATGATCCTTTTAATTGCAGTTCCACTAGCATATAATGGTTCTAATATCCTTATTGATAACATTATAACCCAAAATGTTCAGGATGCATCAGGTACTTGGCTAAATGGCAGTCAATATAAGGTTGCATCTATTAATGCCCAAAATCAAAACAAAACAGTAATTCTAGTAGTTATTGGGCAGGGTGAACTTCCTCCCCTGGCCGAGCTGGAAGAGTTGCTAAAGGGGAAGCTTTATGGCAGAACCCTCCAAGTCGAAGTAGTACCTTCAACTGTATATTACTTGAACAAATAATGTATTTACTTCGTTAAACAATTCTATAACGAAGTAAGATTAAATATCTAATCAAAGTCAATCATTACCAAGATATCAGAATTTACTCTATAATAGAATTGAGTTGAAAAATATGGCCAAGGAAATCAAACAGTTAGTGGTGGGAATAACCCGAGAGGGCGATATAGTCGTCAAGAGTGCCAGGGGCAGAATGTATTCGGTTAAAAAATCGGCGGATTTAGAATTCAGTTGTGAAGATCTTTTTCAGGATGTGGAAAAAGAATTATATGCTACTATAGACACCGAAGCTGAGACATGGGAATGCATATTGATTGAATAATAAAAAAAACCGAAGAATTAAATCCAAAAAGAAAGAATTACTAATAAAATTTATTTTTATTTTTGAATTATTTATTCTCTTATTTAATTGACCATTCGGTAAAA